>Ga0302314_10001872_pt1 | contig 39286 bp, 33 predicted proteins | sample III_Palsa_N2_3_FD_200533 | JGI IMG/M metagenome (GOLD analysis project Ga0302314, IMG submission 200533) | Peat permafrost microbial communities from Stordalen Mire near Abisko, Sweden - III_Palsa_N2_3 | ecosystem: Environmental > Terrestrial > Soil > Palsa > Peat permafrost | place: Sweden...
CCGTGAAGACCTTTTCCTCATGCTGGGCGTAACCCTTGACCGTATTGACCAGGTTCGGCACCAGGTCGGCACGCCGCTGGTACTGGTTGATCACTTCCGACCAGGCCGCCTTGACCGCCTCGTCCTGCCGCTGCATGGCGTTGTAACCGCAGCCGCTCAGGCTGACGACGAGCAGCAACAACACGAAGTTGCGCAGAAGTTTCATGAGGTCGCTCCGGTACGATGGATAGTCATTGCATCATCCCACACCACACTGCGCAATCCAGTCACGCCGGGATGCCCGCAATGGCTCAACCAAGCAGGCGCGGGCCGAGAATCAATCCCCAACTGAGCACCACCAGCACCAGCAGCACGAACACCGCCGCCGAACCCATGTCCTTGGCACGACCGGCCAGTTCGTTGAACTCCGGACTGACCTTGTCGACCACCGCTTCGATCGCCGAATTGAACAGTTCGGCCGACAGCACCAGCATGGACGGAAATACCAGGGCGAGCTTTTCCAGCGCACCATGGCCCAGCCACAGACCGAGCGGAATCAGGACGATCGCCAGGCAGGCTTCGAGCCGGAACGAGGCCTCATGGCGCCAGCCGGCACGAAAACCCTTCATCGACCACTGGAGCGCCTGCCAGAGCTGCTTCGGACCGCGAAAACCTTCGGCTGCCATCTCGACGCGACCGCTCAGGCGTACGCCGGCAAGCGCCGGGCGGGAAAGGCAGGGACGGCCACGGCGAACGGGCGGCCACGCAATGAAAGCTCGAAGATCGGCATGGCGGGCGGGGCTCTCCATAGGGCGCACAAGCCGTTAATGATGCCACAGGCGGCCTTGCCACAGGAGTGGCTCAAGCGGAACCGGTACAACCCGGCGCCAGTCGCAAGATTCCGTAATGTCGCAGTGCAGCTACACCAGGATGGCGAATAGGTTACCCTTCGGCGGTTGTGATCCGTTCAGGGTCGCATGTCACAGGCGGCGCCCTGGCGTCGCCATAAGTTTGAATCACGTACGGAAAAGATATGGCAATCCAGAACCCGCCCGTCTCCCAGACGCGCTCCTTCACTACCGTCTTCATGATCGAGATGTGGGAGCGCTTCGGCTTCTACGGCATGCAGGTATTGATGGTCACGTTCCTGATGAAGAAGCTTGGCTTCGTCGATACCAAGGCCAACCTCGTCTGGGGTGCAGCGGCGGCGCTGATCTACGCGACGCCTGCCATCGGTGGCTGGGTCGGCGACAAGCTGCTGGGTACGCGTCGCACCATGCTGATCGGCGCGACGGTACTGGCAATCGGCTACGGCATCCTGTGGATTCCGCCGGAGGCACTGGGCCTGACCGATGGCGGCAGCGGCGTGATGGCATTGCTGACCCCGGCCAACCTCACTTATTTCGCGCTCGGCGTGATCGTGGTCGGCAACGGCTTCTTCAAGCCCAACGCGGGCAACTTGGTGCGCAAGATCTACGAGGGTGATGACACCAAGATCGACAGCGCCTTCACCATCTACTACATGGCGGTGAACATCGGCTCGATGATCTCGATGACGCTCACGCCGTGGATCCGAAATGTAGTCGCCGCAAGCTACGGCGACTCCATGGGCTGGCACACTGCATTCGGCGTCTGTTCCATCGGCCTGATCCTCGGCCTGGTCAATTACGTGTTCATGCGTCGCGCACTCGTGCACATCGGCTCGCCTGCTGACTATCTGCCGATGAACATGCGTCGCGCGCTGCCGGTCTTCGGGGCGGCCTTCCTGATGATTTTCGTCGTCACGTTCATTCTGCAGAGCGAAGCCGTGGCCGAGGCATGTGTTTATTTTGCCGGAATCGTCATCATCTTCATCTTTGGATATCTGATCTATACCAGCCAGCCAAGCGAGCGAGCCGGCCTAATCGCGGCACTCGTGCTGACCGTGCAGACGATCTTCTTCTTCATCTTCTACTCGCAGATGGCGACCTCGCTGAACCTGTTCGCGCAGCACAACGTGGACCTGTCGTTCAACGTATTCGGGGCACACCTGTTCAACTGGATTCCCGAGCAGTACCAGAACCTCAACGCGATCTGGATCGTCGTCTTGAGCCCGGTGCTGGTATTCGCCTACAACTCGCTCGGCCGGATCGGCAAGGATCCCTCGATCGCACTGAAATTCGCGCTGGGCTTCGCCGCGGTAGCCGTCGGCTTCTTCATGTATGGCGTCGGTGCGCATACCGCCGTCAACGGCCAGGTGTCGTCGTGGACGATGGTCTGGGGCTACGGCTGGTATTCGCTGGGCGAGATGCTGGTCAGCGGTCTCGGCCTGGCGATGATCGCGCGCTATGTGCCCTCGCGCATGGGCGGCTTCATGATGGGCGCGTACTTCGTGGCCGTGGGCCTGTCGCAGTACCTCGGCAGCATCGTGGCCAACTATGCGCACATTCCCGACAACATCACCGATCCGACGCAGTCGCTGACGATCTACGTAAGCCTGTTCAACAAGCTCGGTTTCGTGGGCATCGCCTGCGTGGTGATCGCGCTGGTCATGCTGCCGCTGATGAACAAGCTGTCGGCCAGCCACTCCGATTCGGCGAACAACCACACTCCGCTGCCCGCCGTACGCAGCGAGGAATTCGACAACCCGTGAGTCCGATGAACCCGCCGCCACGGCGGCGGGTTCCACAGGGTTTCTGATCAACCCATGAGTGCGATGTCCCATCGCAGTACCACACGCATCGGCCCGTTTGCTCTCGCCCGGACGCTGGCGTGGCTACGACTCTGCGCGATCGCCGGGCAAAGTGTGGCGGTGCTGGTCTGCGCCTGGTGGATGCAGCTGCAGATTCCGCTGCTGCCGCTGCTGCTCGGCATCGGCCTGCTCGCCATATTCTCGGTATTCGCCGCCTGGCGACTGCGCCAGCCGTGGCCGCTGCGCGAATGGGAAACCATCGGCCATATCGGCGCCGATACGCTGGTACTCGGCTACCTGCTGTACTTCACCGGCGGCGCCAGCAATCCGTTCATCACCCTGCTGCTGGTGCCGATCGCGCTGAGCGCCGCGGCGCTGTCGGTACGCGCGATCCTGGCGGTATCCGCATTGACCGGCCTCGCCTACCTGGTCCTGCTGCGCTGGCATGTGCCGTTGCCGTTGCCGATGCCGATGCCGATGCAAGGCGAACGGCATGGCGGCTTTTCGCTGCATGTGGCCGGCATGGGCGTGAACTTCGTGATCAGCGCGCTGCTGCTGGGTTTCTTCATCAATCGGCTGGCGCATGCGTTGCGCGTGCAGCAGCTGGAAGTGCAGCGAGTGCGCGAACGGGCGCTGCGTGACGAAGGCATCCTGGCAATCGCCACCCAGGCCGCCGGTGCCGCGCATGAGCTCAATACACCGCTGTCGACGATGCGCACGCTGTTGCCCGAGCTGCGTCGCGAACATGCTGCGGATGCCCTGCTGGCCGAAGATCTGGCCTTGCTCGAAGGCCAGGTCGATCGCTGCCGCACGATCCTGCGCGAGATGGTCGCGTTCGGCAAGGCGCAGCTGTCGCAGGAGCCAGAGCGGCTCAGCGTGGCGCAGTTCATCCACGGCTGCCTGGAGCGCTTCCAGTTGCTGCGGCCGGAGGCGGAGCTGACCCTGGAACTGGACGAGATCCTCTCGCAGACCATGCTGCGCACGCCGCCAGGCCTGCGCCATGCCCTGCTCAACCTGCTCAACAACGCCGCCGATGCCTCGGCCAGTTGCGACTCGCTTGTGGTGGTGCTGCAAGTCGCACGCGATGCCGGGTGGCTGCAGTTGTGCGTACTCGATCGTGGTCCCGGTTTTGATGCCACCGGTGAACCGTTAGCGCTTGGCCATTCGCTGAAGCAGACCGGCCTCGGCATTGGCCTGGCGCTGGCCGAGGCCACCGCCGAACGCCTGAACGGCGAGCTGATCGCCCGCAATACCGATCACGGCGCCGAGGTATGCCTGCGCCTGCCTCTGGCGGTCATTGCGGAGCAGTGAGTGCACTGCGACACGACGCCACACGTGCACACATTGTCGCATCCGGCAAGAATGGGCACTGCCTCACTCCCAGGAACCGCTGCGATGTCCGAGCTGCCCCAAGCCACCATGGCGCGTCCGCTACTACTGGTCGACGATGACGCCACCTTCGTGCGCGTGCTGGCGCGCGCACTCGGCTCGCGCGGCTTCGAGGTGATCACGGCGACCAATTTCGACGAGGCCCGCGCGCTGACGCGCCGGCATCATCCGCGTTACTGCGTACTCGACCTCAAGCTGGGTGAGGAAAACGGCCTGCGACTGATTCCCGAGCTGCATGCGCTTGTGCCCGATATTCGCGTGTTGCTGCTGACCGGCTACGCCTCGATCGCCACCGCGGTGGAGGCGATCAAGCGTGGCGCGCACGACTATCTGGCCAAGCCGGTCGATGCCGATGCGGTGGTGCGCGCCCTGCTCGACGGTGACAGCAACGATGTCGACGAGCATGAGCTGCCGGATACTCCCGAAGCACCGCTGGCGCTGCGCCGGCTGGAGTGGGAGCACATCCAACGCGTACTGACCGAATGCGACGGCAACATCTCCGAAACGGCACGCCGGCTCGGCATGCATCGTCGCACCCTGCAACGCAAACTGAGCAAGCATCCCGTACGCGAACGACCCGACCGCGAGTAACCGCCGGCTGCGGAATCCACACGAGGCGTTCGACCATCGTCGCCTTGTCCGGGCAGCCGCTGGCACGTGACCATGTCGGGATGACCCATGGGAGAGCCGCATGAACGCGACACGTGACGGATTCATGGCACGCGCAGCCCTGCGCAGCGCCGCCTGGGCGGAACGCTGGTTTCCCGATGCATGGGTGTTTGCCGCGCTCGGCGTGATCGTGGTGGCGCTGGCGGCCTTCAGCTTCGGCGCCACGCCCACCGCGGCGGCGAGCGCATTCGGCGATGGCTTCTGGAGCCTGATCCCGTTCACCATGCAGATGGCATTTGTGGTGATCGGTGGCTACGTACTGGCCACTGCACCCATCGTCGCGCGCTTCATCGACGTGCTCGCCCGCGCGCCGCGTACGGGACGCGGCGCGATCGTCTACGTGGCCCTGGTCAGCATGCTGGCGTCGCTGCTCAGTTGGGGTTTCTCGCTGGTATTTGGCGGATTGCTGGTGCGTGCGCTGGCACGACGCACCGACCTGCGCATGGATTACCGCGCCGCCGGCGCAGCGGCGTACCTGGGCCTCGGCGCAATCTGGGCGATGGGGCTGTCGTCTTCCGCCGCGCAGTTGCAGGCGAATCCGGCCAGCATGCCGCCGGGCCTGCTGGCGATCACCGGTGTGCTGCCTTTCGGCGAGACAATCTTCCTGTGGCAGTCGTTCGTGCTGACCGGCATGTTGATCGTGGTGTCGCTGCTGATCTGCTGGACCACCGCGCCGTCGGAAGCGAACGCGCGCACTGCGCAGGATTTCGCCATCGCCGAAACCTCGACACCGGCGTTGCCGCCGCGCACGCGTCCCGGCGAGTGGCTGGAATACAGCCCGTTGTTGTCGCTGGCGATCGGCCTGCTCGGCCTGGGCTGGCTGGCCCATGAGTTCGCCAGCAAGCCGGCGATCAGCGCGATCGCCAACCTCAACACCTACAACTTCCTGTTCCTCACCCTTGGCCTGTTGCTGCACTGGCGGCCGCGCAGCTTTCTCAATGCGGTGAGCCGCGCAGTGCCCAGCACCTCCGGCGTGCTGATCCAGTTCCCGCTGTACGGCGGCATCGCCGCGCTGCTCACGCGGACACCGGGTGCCGGCGGCGTGACGTTGGCGCATCGGCTGTCGAACCTGTTCGTGCATCTCGCCTCCACCGACAGCTTCCCGGCAGTGATGGGTGCCTACTCCGCCGTGCTCGGCTTCTTCGTCCCGTCCGGCGGCGGCAAATGGCTGGTCGAGGCGCCCTATGTGATGCAGGCGGCGAACGACCTGCACGTGCATCTGGGCTGGGCAGTGCAGGTGTACAACGCGGCCGAGGCGCTGCCGAACCTGATCAACCCGTTCTGGATGCTGCCACTGCTCGGCGTGCTGGGACTGAAGGCGCGCGACGTGGTCGGCTACACCTTCATGCAATTGGTGGTGCACGTGCCGCTGGTGCTGGGTCTGTTATGGGCGCTTGGACTGACACTCACTTATGTGCCACCGGTGATGCCGTAGATATTTGTGTAGGAGCGCACCCTGTGCGCGAATGCTTTGTGCCTATTCGCAATAAGAGCATTCGCGCACAGGATGCGCTCCTACGTGACGACGTTACAGCTCGCGCAACGCGGTGGTCACCGGCAGCCGCGCGGCACGTACCGCGGGGAACAGGCCACCGATGAAGCCGATCGCCAGTGCCCATTTCAGGCCATTCCATAGCAGGTGCGGCGCGACCTTGAAACGGAACACGACCTGGGTGAAACCACTCAGCGTCGACGTGGTGTAGCCGTTGAAGACCAACCACACGATCAATGCGCCAAGCAGGCCGCCAAGCAACGCCAGCAACATGGTTTCCAGCATCACCGACACCACCACGGGCACGCCGCGAAAGCCGATCGCACGCAAGGTGGCAATTTCGCGGGCGCGTGAGGCGACGGCGGCAAACATGCAGTTGAGTGCGCCGAAGACGGCGCCGATCGCCATGATGATGCCGACCGTCAGACCGACGATGCGGATGGTCATGGCCAGACCCGCAGACTGCTTCGCGAAATAGTCGGCGGTGGTGCTGGCTTCAACCTTCAGCTTGGGATCGGAAGCCAGTGCGGCGTTGAAACCGTCGAAGGCACTGGCGCTGGTGAGCTTGACCAGCACCGACTCGGCACTGTTTCCACGGCGATAGGCTGAGGCGACAGTCTGACGGTCGGCCCACAATTCCGAATCGTAGGCATCGCCGGAAGCGAACACACCAACGACTTTCCATGATTCCGTGCCCAGCTTCACTTCGTCGCCAACATCCATGCCGGCGAACTGTTGCTCGGCACCCTGACCGACATCCAGTTCGCGCAGGCCGGGCTTGAACTTGCGCCCCTGGATGATCTTCAGGCCGGGACGCAGCGCCCAGGCTTCGTCGTCGACCCCACGCAGCTGCGCGTTGGCCTCCTCGCCCGAGCCCTTCTCGCTGACATTGGCGGCAACCACCAGCTCCGCCGAAGCGATCGGCTTGCCGCTGGCATCGCGGGCAATCCCGGGCGCCTGCTCGATGGCATCAACATCGTCTCGTACCAGCACCGATGCCGACTCCGACGCCGAACCGCCGCGCAGCACGATGGCGGTATCGGTGCGACCGCCATTCTGCAACGTGGCGCTCAGACCCTCACCCATGGCCAGCAACGCCACCAGCACGCCGACCACGCCGGCAATGCCGATCACGATGACCGATGAGGAACCGATGCGCTGACGCAGCGTGCTGACACCGACTGCAGTTACCGAGGAAGCCTGGCGCCCCGTGCGCGACAGCAGCAACCATGCGGCGAACACGACAGCAAGCGCGAGCACACCGAACCAAGGCAGCAAAGTCCACACGTAAACCGCAACGGCGACCATTGCAAGCAGACCCAGATTGATCAGAAATTTCTTCATGGCGATATCCTTCAGCGACCGCTGAGTGCGTCGACGATATTCAGGCGCATCGCGCGCCACGCGGGCATCCAGCCGACGACCACGCCGATGGCCAGCATCAGAGCCACACCGATCAGCCATGTGTTGGCACTGACGCCATGCACCGGAATCATGCCGCCACTGGCCGCACCGATACGCGGCGCGATTGCCGATACCAGCACCATGCCGATGATGCCACCGAGCAGCAACATCAGCACGCTCTCGGCCAGCACCATCGCCTGCACGCTGCGACTGGAAAAACCGATCGTCTTGAGTACCGCCAGTTCGCTGGTGCGCTCGCGCACCGCCTGCATCATGGTGTTGCCGGTCAGCAACAGCAGGGTGAAAAACACCGCCCCCATGATCGACATGACGATCAGGCCGATATTCACCAGCTGCTTGATGAACGATGCCTGGAATGCCTGCTCGGTTTGCGCCTTGGTCTCATGATCGGAATTGATCGACAGCGCATCGATCGCCTTGGCCACCGCGTCGGCGTGATCAGGATTCGCCACCTTGACCACGTACCAGTGCACCGTGCCGGAGCCGAACGCATTGTTCTCGTCGAAGTATTTCCAATGGAACATCAGCATCTGTTCGCGACCGATCGAATGTTCGTCCTTGGCGTGGAAGATGCCGGTAATGTCGAAGGTCCAGGTGTTACCGCCGGATGCCTTGGAAGGAAAGATGGTCGACTGCAGCGGGATCTTGTCGCCGATCTTCCAGCCGTATTTTTTCGCCAGTGCCGCGCCGACGATGGCGCCGGTACGCGTGTGATCCCACGTCGCGCGCTGGTCGGCCGGTATCACCAGTTCCGGATACAGGTCCAGATAGCTCGGGCTCACCGCGAAGCTGATGACCTGGTTCTTCGGGTCCTGGTAGACGCCACCGAACCAGTTCGCCGAGGCCACCTCGGTCACGCCCGGCACTGTGCTGAAGAGCGCACCCAGACTTTCCGGCAACGGCTGCTGCATCGACATGCGCGAATTGACAATCAACCGGCCCGCGCCATCGACGCTGTTGCCGGCGGTGAAGGCCACACGCACCGAATCAAGCAGGCCGAACAGCAGAAACGCAGCGATGATCGACACCAGTGTGAGTATCGTGCGGGTCTTGCGCCGGAACAGCGCCGCCCAGATCAGATGAAGGTATTTCATGACGGGACCCTCTCAAGATCGTTCGCGCATTGCTCCCTCCCCTGCATGCAGGGGAGGGCTGGGGTGGGGTCGCTCTTGCACTGAATGCTGAAGCCAACTGCGGCCCCCTCCCAACCTCCCCCTGCGACCGAAGGGAGTCCCCCTTTCGGGACAGGCGGGGGGAGGAGCACAGCGCCGTGCTGCTGAAGTGAAGTGCAGAGGCTCATCACGCCAGCGCCTGCTCGACCAACGTGCCCTTGTCCAGCTGCAGCGTATGGCTGGCGTACTCGGCCGCCTTCGGATCGTGCGTGACCATCACGATGGTCTTGCCGTGCTCGCGATTGAGCTGCTGCAGCAGGCCCAGCACGTCTTCCGCCGACTGGCGATCCAGATCGCCGGTCGGCTCGTCGCAAACCAGCAGGGTGGGATCGGACACGATCGCACGGGCGATCGCCACACGCTGCTGCTGGCCGCCGGACAGTTCGCCCGGCTTGTGCGTAGCGCGATCGGCCAAGCCCACCAGTTGCAGCGCGATCGCCGCGTTCTTCTTGCGCTGGGCACCGGAGAGTTTGGTGAGCAGCAGCGGAAGTTCCACATTGCGCTGTGCCGACAACATCGGCATCAGGTTGTAGAACTGGAAGATGAAGCCAACGTTCGACGCACGCCACTTCGCCAGTGCGCCACCACCAAGCTGGTCGATGCGCTTGCCGCCCACGGTGATGCTGCCGGCCGTCGGCGTGTCGAGGCCACCGATCAGGTTCAGCAAGGTGGTCTTGCCGGAACCCGATGGCCCCATCAGCGCCAGGAAGTCGCCTTCGGCGATGGCCAGGTTGACGTGATGCAGCACTTCGACCTTCTGCTTGCCACGCGTGTAGGTCTTGGCGAGATTCTGGATATCGATCAGCGTGCCCATGGGTTTCTCCAGTGAATGTCTAATCTGTGTGTAGGAGCGCACCCTGTGCGCGATGCCCTTTTTGCGCGATGCGCTTTGGAATACCTGTGCCAAAAGCTCGCGCACAGGGTGCGCCCCTACAAAAATTCTGCCTATGGTTTTGCGGTTTCCGTCTGGACGTCCGAACCGTCGTGCAGCCCGACCGCCGGCGCAACCACGACGCTTTCACCTGGCCTGACCGCTGTCGGCAGCAGGCGCAGTTCGCCATACGCTTGTGCAGCCGGGTTTACCGTGCGCTGGTGCGCCTGCGCATCCTCGACCACGAACACCACGCTATGCCCGGCGCGCTGCACGATCGCCGCGGCCGGCACCAGCACGCCTTGCAGCACCTGTGCGGTGGCCTGCGGCTTCACTTCGAGGAACGACACGCGCACACCCATGTCGGGCACGATGCGCGCGTCTTTTTTCTCCAGCGCCACGCGCACTTTGATAGTGGCCTTGCCTCGATCGGCCGTCGGTACGATGGCGATCACATGGGCGGGAATTTTCCAGTCCGGGTACGCGTCCAGTACCGCCTCGGCCGGCATGTCCGGTTTGACCCGGCCGATATAGGCCTCATTGACGTCGACGTCCACTTCCAGCGAATCCATGTCAACGATGGTGCCCACGCCGGTACGGGTAAAACCGCCGCCGGCGGAGAATGGCGAGATGATCTCGCCGACCTGCGCGTCCTTGGTGGTGATCACGCCGGTGAACGGCGCACGCACCACGCAGTAATCGAAATTAACCTGTGCCTCAGTGACCTGCGCGTCATAGGAAATTGCCTGCCGTTGCTGCGATACCAGCTGGGCACGTGTGCTGTCGGCGAGCGTGCGTGCTTGCTCGGCAATCTGTCTGGCCACCAGGCCCTGCGCGGCCAGGGTGTCATCGCGTGCGGCGTCGCGCAGGTTCTGCGCCAGCTGCGACTGGAATTGCGCCACCAATGCGTGTTCGGCTTCGGCCGCCGCCTTGGCTGCATCCAGTGCCGACTTGTAGGCACTGTCGTCCAGCCGCGCCAGCACCTGATCCTTGGTGACGTGGTCACCTTCCTCGATCAGCACCGCGGTCAGCGTGCCGGTGATCTGTGCGGAGACGGTCGCCTGTCGGCGCGCCGTGACATAGCCAGTAGCCTGCAGCACCGCGCCGGCTTCGCTGTCCGACGTGGGTGTTACTGCGACAGCCGTCTGCACCGGCACGGGACGATGTCCGAACAGCATCCAACCGGCGCCACTCAGCAACAACAGGATCACGACGATCGCGCCGATGATCCACGGCCGGCGGCCGCCACCCTCGTGATCGTCACGCTGATGGCGCTCGATGCGCAGTTCCTTCAACAGATCGGCGTTACTCACCCTGACTCCCTGCCCGGCCCCGGCCGGTTGCTCGACAAGTACAAGACTGGCTGATCGGCGGCGACACCATCAGGGTGCAGCATCAGCCATCGTCAATGACAGCTGTCACCCATGCAAGCCCCAGCCATCCCCTCGATCAGTTTGCTACGCTTGCCGCCATGACCTACACGATTGCGCCACCAGCCCTTCCCAGCCTGCCGATCATCGGCAGCGAACAGCGCTTCCCGATCCGCCGGGTGTTCTGCATCGGCCGCAACTACGCCGAACATGCCCGCGAAATGGGCGCCAGCGTGGACAAGTCCGCGCCGATGTTTTTCTGCAAGCCGGCCGATGCGGTGGTCAGCGACGGTGCCGACGTGCCCTATCCCTCGGCCACGACCGACCTGCATCACGAGGTGGAGATGGTGGTGGCGCTCGGCAGCGGCGGCCGCGACCTCACGCCGGAACAGGCCGCCACAGTCGTGTGGGGCTACGGTGTAGGGCTGGACCTGACCCGCCGCGACCTGCAGGCGCAGGCCAAGGCCAAGGGACACCCATGGGACGTGGCCAAGGCGTTCGATCATTCCGCGCCGGTTTCCGCGCTGCGTCCGGCAGCTGAAGCAACGCTGGATGCAAACAGTGTGCTGCAACTGAGCGTCAACGGTGAGTTGCGCCAGCAAACCACCCTGGGCGAAATGGTGCACGGCGTGCCGCAAATAATTGCGGCACTGTCGACACTGTTCGAACTGAAAGGTGGCGATCTGATCTTCACCGGCACACCAGCTGGCGTTGCTGCATTGCAGCGCGGTGACCGCTTCCATGCCGAGCTGATCGGCGTTGCAGAACTGGAAGGCCAGATCGTCTGAATTCATGTGCCATGCCCCTGTGCGCAACGATATTCCTGAGCTAAAGTCCATAGGCCATTCGGCCCAACCTACGGAGAAAAAGCATGAGCATGCTGCAGGAATTCAAGGCTTTCGCCATGCGCGGCAGCGTCGTTGATCTGGCGGTTGGTGTCGTCATCGGCGGCGCGTTCGGCAAGATCGTCAGTTCGTTGGTCGACAAGATCATCATGCCGCCGATCGGCATGCTTACCGGCGGCATCGATTTCAGCCAGCTGAAATGGGTGCTAAAGCCGGGCGATGACAGTGATCCGAAGCACAAGATCGCCGAAGTGGCCGTTGGTTATGGCGACTTCATCAATACAGTGATCACCTTCCTCATCATTGCCGCTGCGATCTTCCTGGTAGTCAAGGCCATCAACAGCATGCAGAAGAAACAGGAAGCGGCTCCGGCGCCACCGCCGGCCGACGTGGCCTTGCTCACCGAGATCCGCGACCTGCTGAAGAACAAACCGTAAGGCGATGGAGCATACCCAAGGGCCGGGCCACTCCACGTGGCCCGGCCCTTGTCGTTTTCGCGGCAGACATGACTTCTGGCCTAAGCGATACCTGGCAGCAGCGCCATAATCGGGGTTTGCCCTGCGGAGTTCCCCGATGCGCCGTCTTCCCCTCACCCTGCTCGCTGCCAGCCTGCTGCTGGCCACCGGCATCGCCAGCGCCGCCAGTACCACCACGATTCCTGCTGCAGCCGTAAAGACGGCCGAACAGCTGCGCGACAAGGCCATGCATGACGACACCGGTTACCGGATCGTTGCGTCGCTGACCACCGAGGTCGGCCCGCGCATGGCGGGCAGTGATGCCGATCCGCGCGCGCGCGCATGGGCCATCGCCAAGTTCAAGGCACTCGGCTATGACAAGGTTTATACCGAAGCAGTGACGTATCCGTTGTGGGTCCGCCGCAGCGAGCACGGCGCGATCGTAGCGCCGTTCCCGCAATCGCTGGTGCTGACTGCGCTGGGTTATTCAGCCGGCACACCGCAAGATGGCCTCACCGCACAAGTAGTGAAATTCGACAGCCTGGCTGCACTGAAGGCGGCTGATCCGGCTAGCGTGAAGGGCAAGATCGTCTACATCGGTTACCGCATGCAGCGCCACAAGGACGGCCACGACTACGGCATGGGTTCGGCGGTGCGAACCGCCGGGCCGGTGATCGCTGCCGCCAAGGGTGCGGCCGGCTACCTGCTGCGCTCGGCTGGCACCGATGCGAATGAGCGCATTGCGCATACCGGCGTCACCGGTTTCACCGATCCGGCCAAGGCGATTCCCGCCGCGGCGCTGTCCAATCCCGACGCCGATCAGCTGGAACGCGTGTTGGCCTACGGCAAGCCGGTCGTGGTGAAACTGGATCTGGACTGCGGCATCGTCGGCCGGTACACCGGCGCGAATGTGATCGGCGAGATCACTGGCAAGAAATATCCTGACCAAGTCGTCGCGATCGGCGGCCATCTGGATTCATGGGATCCGGGCACCGGCGCGATCGACGACGGCGCCGGCGTGGCTATCGCGATGGCCGCCGGCAAGCTGATCCACGACCTGCCGCAGCGGCCCGATCGCACGATCCGCGTGATCGCGTTCGCCAACGAGGAAATGGGCCTGTGGGGCGGCAAGGCATATGCCGAGGAGCACGCCGCCGACGTCGGCAATTTCCAGCTCGGCACCGAGTCCGATTTCGGCTCCGGCCCGGTCTGGCGCATGAGCGCCAGCGTGAAGCCCGAGGCGCGCGATGCGATTGGGCAGATCGCCAAGGTGCTGGCACCGATCGGCGTGGCCTACGACGCCAAACTCCCTGGCGGCGGCGGCTCGGATCTGTCGCAGATGCATGGCAAGGGCATGGCTGCGTTGTCGCTGACTCAGGACGGCACGGACTACTTCGACTGGCACCACACCTCCAACGACACCCTCGACAAGATCGACCCGCAGCAGCTGGCGCAAAACATCGCTGTCTATGCGGCTTTCTCGTACATGGCCGCGCAGGCTGATGGTGACTTCGGTTCCGCGTCTGGCGCATTCGCCAAAGACGGCGCCGGGGAATAACCAATCACGCAAGCCAGCATTAAAAGAGGCGGCCCATGGCCGCCTCTTTTAATGCCGCCGGCAACACGATCTGCACACCCGGTCTCAGGTTGGCTGGTCGGCATCGCCCGGTAGTTGCTCCAGCGCCAGCAGGTTGTCCTTGATCCGGCCGATCACCGCCAGCGCCTGCTGCAGTTCGTCGTAGTCGATGCCACGGGTGGAGTCCTTGCGCAGGTCGCGGGCGATCAGCTCCATGTCATCAATGATCCCGCGCGCTTGCTCGGTGGTATACAGCCGCCAGGCACGACGATCCTTCGGATCGGCACGGCGCTCTACGAAACCGGCGGCCTGCAGGCGGTCGATCACGCGACCCACCGCGATCGGTTCCATTTCCAAGAACTCGGCTAGCTCGGTTTGCCGCAAGCCCTCGCGGTGATACAACATCTTGGTCGCGCGCCATTGCGCCCGGGTCAAGCCGAACTTCACCGCGCGCCGGTCGAAGTGCTTGCGAAACAGCAGGGTCACGTCGTTCAGCAGATACCCGAAGGAAATGTCTTCCGTACTCGCCATGATCCGTTGCAACCTCTGCGTACCCGAATGTACGCCTGAAGCATAAGCCGCCACCCTCGCCGAAACCATGCCCATCAAGGCCATCACCGCCGACATCACCAGGCTGCGCATGGATGCCATCGTCAACGCGGCCAACCCGAGCCTGCTCGGCGGCGGCGGTGTGGATGGCGCGATCCATCGCGCGGCTGGTCCGGCCCTGCTTGAAGCCTGCCGCGCGCTGCCCGAATCCGCGCCTGGCGTGCGCTGCCCAACTGGCGAAGCGCGCATCACAGCGGGCTTTGCGCTACCCGCGCACCATGTGATCCATACCGTGGGACCGATCTGGCACGGCGGCGGTCATGGCGAGGCGTTGTTGCTTGAACGCTGTTATCGAAACGCGATGCGACTGCTGCGCGAACACGCAGGGCGCACGATCGCGTTCCCAGCTATCAGCTGCGGCGTCTACGGCTACCCCTCCGCGCAGGCGGCTGCGGTGGCCGTGTATGCATTGCACGATGAACTTGCCGATGATGCCTCCATCGAGGTCGCCTTGTGCTGCTTCAGCGATGCCATGCGCGCAGTCTTCCAGCACGCGCTCGATACCAAGTAATCCGTACTCAATGCAGCTTGAACGGGTACAGCGGCGGTAGCACTGAATCGTCGTCAGCCCCATCGATGGCGCGCCACATGAAACCGCGGCTGAACACCTCGACCAGAATTTCTTTACCCTCGACGACCGGCGCGCCGGCGTAGTGGCGCTGCTGCAGGGCGGCGATCGCTGCGCGCTGTGATTCGTCACCCAGCGCCGCCGCCAGTTCGCCCAAGTGCTGGATTGCCGGCCGCTCGGCACGCGCCCATGCCAGCAAGCTATGCACTTGCGACGACGTGTCGCTGCCGCGAGCGGCGGCGATGAAGGCCTGCTGGCATTGGCGTGGCGATGTGCGCGTTGCCGTCGGTGTGGTGCTCACGCTAGCCGCGCGGCGACGGCGCCACAGCCACCACGCCAATACGCTGAGCAGCCACAAGCCGATGCTGGCCAGGGCTATCCAGCGCCATGGTGTACCCGGCGCCACGGTGGTTGCCACAGCCGTCGACGCCGGTGTGTTTGCAGTGCTTGCTGAGGTCGCTAGCGGGCCGGCCGGAGTGGCTACCGCACCGCCAATTGCCGGCAGGATGGCGATGCTGCGCGCCGGGATCTGCGCCACTTCCATGCGGTCGGTCAACACGTTCCACCATTTCAAGGTGGTGGCGGGAATGGTCAGCGTACCGGCGCGCTCAGGCACCACCGCAAACGCCTGCTGACGCCAGCCGATGATCCACTGACCATCGTTGTGATTGCCGCTGGCCGGCTTGTCCGGATACACCGTGGCACCATCCAGTGGCGGCAGGCTCAGCGCAGGGAGCGCCTCGTACGACAGGCCGGTCGCCTGCAGGTTCATGGTGAGGTTCAATGGCTGGCCCACCCGCGGCGAGTCCTGTGCCGTTGGCAAACCGTCCAGGCTCAGGTTCAACTGACGCGCCGGCAACCACGCGATCTTGCCCCAGTCGGCCGGAGCTGCCTGTACATCGATGGCCTGAGCCGGTGCACTGGCCGAAACCGGGATGCCGGCACCGAAGATGCTGTTGGGATCGTTCGGATCGATCGCCGCGCCTTGGAAATCCACGGCGGGAATATCGATGTGCCCGGCACGCTGCGGGATCAGTGCATAGCGCTGTTCCAGCACATGATAGGTGCGGCCGCCACGCTCGGCATCGTAGTTCAGGTCGTTGCCGAGCTGGCTGATCTCCACATTATCGACCTGCGGTGGCGCCGGTGGATCGCCGTTGATGCGGTTGGCGTAGTACAGCCGCACTACATAACTCAGTTGTTGGCCGACATAGCCGTGGGCCGGTTCGACTTGCGTCTCCATGAAGACGTCCTTGTGCGTGGCGACAGCCGTCGCCGGATCGGGCGCACTCACCTGCAACTGCAACGGTGCCGTCTGGCTGCCAGCTACGCTCAGTGCGGGAATTTGCAAGTTGCCGACATGCTTCGGTCGCAGCGCGATGCCTAATGTCATCGAGGAAGTCGCCGTGCCATTGACGACGCTGAGGCTGCTGTTCGGTGAGACATCAAGGATGTCGAAGTCGTTGCCCAGCGCGCGCAGGTCGGGCATGTCGACGTTGCCGGCGCTGCCATTGATGCGCAGGCTCAGCGTCACCGTCTCGCCCAGTTGCGCGCTGTCGCGATCCAGGCTGGCCGTCACATCTGTGGCACGGCCGAGTGCCGGAATCAGCAGCAACACCAGCAACCATCCTGCAATGAGTCGTCGAAACATCACGGCTGATCATCCTCACTCTCACTTGGCGCGCCGCCGTGGCGCTGCAGATATTCCAGTTCAAACTTGCGTCGCAGCAGCGCGCCGGGATCATCCGGTACCCGTTCCAGTGCCTGACGCAGATCCGCCGGCAGCTTCGATTGCGGATCGTCCTTCGATATCGAGCCGAGCTGATGGGTCGGCGTGCCCTGCTGATCCTTCGGCTGCCCGGCCAGTGCCTGATCCATCTGCTGCTTCAGGGCCTTTTGTGCCTGCTCGGCCTGGGCCTTCTGTTCGGCCTGTTGCTGCGGAGTCGGCGGTTTGGGCTGATCACCGGACTGATCCTTGCCAGAGCGATCGTAGTCCTGCTGATCCTGCGCTTTCGGTTGCCCATCCTGGGCCGTCTTGTCGGATGGCTTGCCGCTGCCTTGTTCGGACTTCTCGTCCTGCGACTGTGGTTTATCCGCCTTGTCTTCCGTGCCCTGCGTACCGGATGAGGACTGGCCCTTGTCGCCGTTCTTGCCCTGTTGCTGTTGCTGGTCCTGTTGCTGGTCCTGTTGCTGGTCCTGCTGCTTTTTCTGCTGCTGGTGCAACCAGTCCTCCATCGTCTGACGATTCGCCTTGGCGTCGGCATTGGCCGGGTCGAGTTTCAACGCATGGTCGTAGGCAGCGATGGCCTGTTGATACTGGCCTTGCTTGACCAGCGCATTGCCGAGGTTGTATGCCGGGTCGCTGCCGGGCGCATGCTGCAGGGACTGCGTCGCACTGGCGTAGTCGCCGGCACGATACGCTGCCACGCCACGCCATGCCGGGTTACGTGCAAGCTGCTGCGCCTGCTTTGCATTGCCGTTGCGCAGCGCCTGCGCCGCCTGCTGATCGGGGCGCTGCCATAGGTCATGCCAGGTGGTTGCCTCGGCCTTCGCCGGCAACAGCGGCAGCAGCACCAACGGCAGCAACAACAACCAGCCGCGCCGGAATGCCAGCGCCAAGAGCGGCAGCAACGGCAGCAGCAGCCACGGACCGTGGTCCTGCCATTCGTCGCCGCTTTGCCCGCTTGCCACGGCGGCCGGCCCGGCATGCAACTGCGTATGCAATGCATCGATATCGTCGTGCTCTGCACTCATCGGCACATAGCGGCCGCCACCGGCGGCAGCCAGCGCGGCCAGTGCGGCGTCATCCCGGCGGGCCAGCACCATGTTGCCCTGCGCGTCACGCAGGAAGCCACCGTCGGCCAGCGGCACCGGTCCACCTTGCGGTGTGCCCACACCGAGTACGGATACCCGTATACCCGCAGCCATGGCCTTGCGCGCGGCGGCATCTGCTGCTGCATCCGCCTGGTCGGTGATCAACACCAGCGAGCCGCCACTGGCGTTGGCGTCATGAATCAGCGCCACGCCGCGTTCGATCGCCAGCGCCGCGTTGTTGCCGTCTACCGGCATGGTGTCCGGCGCCATCGCGTCGAGCAGGTCGTCGAGGCTGTTCGCGTCGGAGGTCAGCGGCGCCACCACGAAGGCTTCCCCGGCATAACCGATCAGCGCGTTCAACCCATCGCGATTGCTGGCCAGCAGGTCGTGTGCCTTGTAGCGCGCGCGATCGAGCCGGCTCGGCGCGACGTCGCGCGACAGCATGTGCTGCGACAGCGAGATCGCCACCACCTGCGCCGCACGGCTCGCATACAACGGTTGCGCGATGCGGCTCCAGCTCGGGCCGGCCAGCGCCAGCGCGCACAGCATCCAGCCCAGCGCAAACAGCCACAGCGGCAGGCTTCGGTTGCCGGCGCGGCCACGCAGCAGATGCGGTAGCAGGTCGGCATCGACCAGCCGCGACAGCTCCAGTTGTGTCACGTTGCGCCGCGTACCGAGCCAGCCCAGCAACGGCAATGCGACCAGCATGAGCAACCACCATGGCCACAGAAAATGGAACTGTTGCAGCGCCTCGTTCAAGCGAGCTGCTCCGGTGCACGGCCGAACCGGCGTGGCACGATCACCAGCAATAGCAACACGATCGCGGCCAACAGCGGCCAGCGGAACAATTCATGTCGCGGCCGCAGTGTCGGCCCGTGCTGCGGCATGGGCTCAAGCGCATCGACCGCGCGGTAGGCATCCGCCAGTTGATTGCCGTCGGTGGCACGGAAGAACTGGCCGCCGGTTTCCTTGGCGATCGTGGTGAGCATGTCCGCATCCAGATCCGCCGAGGGATTGACCAGCTGGCTGCCGAAGAATCCCGGCACGCGCATCTGCGTGGCACCGATGCCGATGGTGTAGATGCGCACACCAGCGGCCTTGGCCGCACGCGCTGCCTCGCGCGGCGAAATGCTGCCGGCATTGTTGACGCCGTCGGTGAGCAGCACCAGCACACGGGCCTGCTCGGGCAACGCCGACAGCCGCTTCACCGCCACCGCGATCGCATCGCCGATCGCCGTCTCGGTGCCGGCCAGTCCCACCGCTGCACCCTGCAATTGCGCACGCACGGCCGACAGATCGTAGGTCAGCGGGGTCACCAGGAAGGCCTGGCTGCCGAACAGGACCAGGCCCATCTCGTCGCCACGGCGGCGATCGATGAAGTCACCGGCAATCGCCTCGACCGCACCGAAGCGGCTGATCGATTGCCCCGCCAGTTCCATATCCGGCGTCCGCATGCTGCCGGACAAATCCACCGCCAGCATCACGGCGCGTCCACTGCGCTGCTGGGCCTGCGGTAGTCCGATCCATTGCGGGCGCGCCGCTGCGGTCAGCAGGCACAGCCATGCCAATGCCAGCAACCAGGGCACGATACCGTGCGCGGCATTGCCGCCCACCGTGGCTAGTTGCAGCCCCGGTTGCGGCAGATGCAAGGCCTGCCCCGGTGCCGCTGGCCGCAGCCAGCGACGCAGCAGCCACGGCAACGGCAGCAACACGATCACCCAAGGCCACGCAAACTCAGGCATGGGTGCGCTCCGCTGCCGGCGGCTTCCATATCGTCGGTTTCAATGCCAGACCTAGCCACTGCCGCACGGCCGCCACGGCGGCGGCATGATCGAACGACGGCTGCGGGCGATAGATCACCTGTTCCAGCATCAGCAACCGATCCAGTGTGATCGCATCGATCGGCACCCTTGCCAGCGTCTGCCGCCACGCTTCGCCACGCTGTTGCGTGGCCATTGCATCGTGCCGGCGCGCCACGCGTCGCAGCAGCTGATGCAAGCCGTTCGCCAGCGCCGCCTGATCGCCGTCGGACTGATGCCGGTGTGCAAGTGCGTCGAGTTCGAGCAGCACTTGTTCACGTCGCCAAACCACACGCCGATGCCGTCGCCATAGCCAGACGCCAAACAGCAGCAACGCTAGCAGCAACACGGCCAGCACCCACCAACCCGGTGCCGGCGGCCACCACGATGGTTGGGGTGGCAGGTGGATATCACGCAGGCTGGGGCCCGCTGGTGCAGCCGCCGCGCCAGGCTGGATAGCCTGAGTAGTCATCGCGTCGACCTCGCGGCGCCGAACAGGCCCGTGATCGATTCAAGCGGGTCAGCCACGGTATCGATGCGGCTACAACGCAGATTCAGTGATTGCGCCAACTCGCCAAGCCGGGCCGACCCGGCACCGAGTACACGCTGGAAGTCGTGGCGCTGACGCTCGGACTGCAGCAGCACTTCGCTGCGCTCACCGGCATGCTCCAGCGGATAGCGTCCGGCCGGTGCCAGTGCGAGTTCCAGGGCATCGGCGACCACCAGCACGCTGACACCAGCGTGTCGAGTGAGATCGAGCAGGCGCTGCCGCGCCGACGCATCACAGCTGAAGCCATCGCTGATCAGCAACACGCGACTGGCACCATGCAGCACGCGGCCTGCGCGCGTCAGCGCATCGGCGAGCGGCTCGACCTTGTCTGACGATGGCTGCGCGTCCCAGTCGGCCAGCGCACCACATACCGCCAGTGCACCGCGCGGGCCAGGCTGTGGGCGCAACAACTGCTCGGCATGGCCGAACGCCATCATCCCGACCCGCTCGCCGGCACGAATCGCATACCAGGCTGCGCAGGCCGCCGCGCGCGCCGCCTGTACCGATTTGAAGCGCGCCCGCGTACCAAACCGCATGCTGGCGTGGGTGTCCAGCAGGATCAGCAAGCAGCCTTCGCGATCCTCCTGAAACAGCTTGGTATGCAACTTGCCACTGCGCGCGGTGAGGCGCCAATCGAGCCGGCGCACATCGTCCCCGGCCTGGTAAACGCGCGACTCGGCGTAGTCCATGCCGCGGCCGTATAGACGGCTGGACTGCTGGCCGCTGCGCGCCACGCGACTGACCAACGGCGCCATGCGGACACGACCAACCCGCGCACGCAATGCGATCAACTCGGCCAGCGATACCTGGCTGCGGCCATCGCCATCCGCACGATGTGACACGACAGCATTCACGGCAGCGGCACGAGATCCAGCAGGCGGTCGATCACTTGATCCGGCCGCACACCTTCAGCTTCCGCCTCGTAACTGAGCAGCACGCGGTGACGCAGCACCTCGTGGGCGATGGCATGCACATCTTCGGGCAGCACGTAGTCCCGGCCGGCCAGCCATGCCATGGCTCGCGCACAGCGATCGAGAGCAATCGTTGCACGAGGGCTGGCGCCCCACGCGATCCAGCGCTTCAGCTCGGCGCCGTAACGACCGGCATCACGCGTGGCCAGCACCAGCTGGGTGAGGTATTCCTCCAAGGCTGGCGCCATATGCACCGCCATCGCCGCATCACGTGCCGCAAACACGTCGGTCTGGCTCAGCAGGGCCGGCGGCGCGACCACGGGATGTGCGCGACGACTGGCCTGCTCGCGTGCTAGTTTGAGTATCGCCAGTTCGGCAACAGCATCGGGATAGCCGATTGTCACGTGCATCAGGAAGCGGTCGAGCTGGGCTTCCGGCAAGGTGAACGTGCCTTCCTGCTCGATCGGATTCTGCGTCGCCATCACCATGAACAAGTCGGGCAACTGCCAGGTACTACGGCCCACGGTGATCTGCTGCTCGGCCATGGCCTCCAGCAATGCCGACTGTACCTTCGCCGGTGCCCGGTTGATCTCGTCCGCCAGCACGATATTGTGGAACAACGGCCCGCGCTCGAATTCGAAACTGCCTGTCTGCGGGCGGAACACGTCGGTCCCGGTGAGATCCGCCGGTAGCAGGTCGGGCGTGAACTGCACCCGATGAAAATCCGCCTTGATCCGCGCCGCCAGCGCCTTCACCGCGGTGGTCTTGGCCAGACCTGGCGCGCCCTCGACCAACAGGTGGCCATCGGCAAGCAACGCGGCCAGCAGGCAATCAATGAGATGCGGCTGGCCGATGACGCATCCTTGCAGCTCGTCGCGCAATCGCGCAAAAACCTGCTGCAAGCGAGTCTGGGATTGGGCTTCGGGTATAACCATGATCAGTTTCCGTAGTCGTAGTCTCGCGGGCCGGACCCGTCATGCCTGTGGCATCACGAGATTCAGTCGCGAGCTACAGACCATAACCCACGCCAGAAGTTTAACCAGCTACTGACGTCGCCTGAGCGACATAAAAAAAGAGGCGGCCAAGGCCGCCTCTTTCACTCGTGATACGTGGAAGTTACTGCAGCGTGCTGCTGAGAATGCGTGGTGTCACGAAGATCAGCAATTCAGCCTTGGTATCGCCACGCGTCGTCTGTCGGAACAACGCACCGAGAATAGGGATGTCCCCCAGACCCGGTACCTTGACGATTGTGTTGGTCTTGTTGACTTCGTAAATGCCACCAAGCACCACGGTCTGCCCATTGTCCACCAGCACCGAGGTGTTGATCGAGCGGGTGTCGATGGTCGGAACCTGGCCGCTACCCGGGACGGTGATGTAGCCGTCCAGCGCATCCTTGGTGACATTGATCGCCAGATAGACACGGTTATCAGCGGTGATCGTAGGGGTCACCTTTAACTCCAGCACGGCATCCTTGAACGCCACCGTGGCGGTGCCGCTGCCGGCGGCGGTGCCAGAGGTGTTCTGGAACGTGACGTAGCCTATTTCCTGACCCTGGCGGATGTCCGCTTCGACATTGTTGGCGGTAATCACTCGAGGACTGGAAATAACTTCGCTGGTACCTTCGGTCTGTGCCGCGGAAAGCTCCAGATCCAGCGCATAATTGGCGCCGAGAATTCCCAGGCCAATGGTTCCGGAAGTGGGTGAAGCAGGCAGATTGACGTTGAGTCCACTGGCGGTGCCATTGCCCCCGTCAACGCCGCCGATCGAGATCACATTGCCGCCGCCGACGCCTGTTTGCAGGGACGTGGTGGCGGTAGTCGAATTCGAGAACGCGGTATTGTTCTGACGCCCCTGGACACCGAACTTGGCACCCAACTCGCGGGAGAAGGTATCGGTGGCGATCACGATGCGTGATTCGATCAGCACCTGCTGCACCGGCTTGTCCAACACGGCAATTAGATCACGCAGTTGCTTGATCTTGTCTGGCGTGTCGTTGATCAGCAAGGTGTTGGTGCGTACGTCGAATGAGACACTGCCCCGATCCGACAAAAAGCCGCGACTGGTATTTGCTGCACTAGCGCCACCACCTTGCCCTTGCAAGCTGCCGGTCGTCAGTAGCTTGGCGATGTCTGCCGCCTTGCCATAACTGATCGGCACGTAGTCGGTGACCAGCTCCGCTGTGTCATCCGCCTTCAGCTTGGCATCGGCAACATCCTGCTCATACTTGGCCAGCTCCGCCTGTGGGGCAACCCAGATCACGTTGCCGTTACGACGCTTGTCGAGCGTTTTGGCGCGCAGGATCACATCCAGTGCCTGATCCCACGGCACGTTGACCAAACGCAAGGTGACGCTGCCGCCAACGCTGTCCGAAGCGACCAAGTTGAGCTTGGATACATCGGCAATCAATTGCAGCGCCGAGCGCACCGGGATGTCCTGGAAGTTGAAGGTGACACGTGAACCGCTATAGCTCGGCTCTTGACCGAGCTTGGCCAGCTTGGCTTCCTTGGCATCAACTTTCTTGGGCGCTACTTCGATCACGTACTGGTCTGGGGTCTGATAGGCCGACGTCTCGACATCTCCCTTGACCGCGATTTCCATGCGGGCACCGCCACCCATGCCGGCATGGGTCACGACGGATTGCACCGGCGTGGCGAAGTCCAGCGTGTCCAGACGCTGCGCGAGATTGGCAGGCAGGTTGGCATGATCGATCGTGACCAGCACCTTGTCGTCCTTGCGGGTCATCTCGGCATTCGCGCCGCTGCCGCTGAAGCTGATCAATACACGACCTTCGCCATTCGGACCGCGGCGGAAGTCGATATTGGAGATCGCCGGGCCATTCGAGGCCGAAGGCAATGCCTTGCTCGGATCGATGGTGGCCGCCGTAGTCACGGACTGATCTGCAGTGCCGTTGTTGATGGTCAGCACCAAGCTGTTGCCTTCGACTCGCGAGCGATAGCTCGACTCGCGCATCAGTTCGATCACTACCCGGGTACGGCCGCCGGCCTCGACCGCTGATACGCCGGAGGTCGAGCCCTTGCCAATGTCGAGATGGCGTGCGGCCGCATTGTCGGTATCGGGAAAGTCGATTGCAATGCGTGGCGGATTGCCGGTGGTGAATATCCTTGGTTGCGGCACCGGGCCACTGCCGAAGTCCATATGCAACTGGACACTGCCGCCTGGCAGCGTGTCGTAGCTGATGTTCTTCAGTGTGGTGCTGGCTGCCATCGCGGCGCTGGCCCAGGTAGCACTGGCGATCAACAGGCCCATCAGCATGTAACGGCTCGCATGGCGCATGACACGGCCCCGCACGGATTGGATTTGGTTGGTCATTGCATCAGCCCCTGTATTTCCTATTTCGCGTCGAGCGCGATGCTGGCCGGACGTTCCATCCAGCCACCATTACCGTTGGATACCAGCTCAACCAGATCGATGTGGTCATCGCTGATGGCCGTGATGTGCCCATAGTTCTGGCCCATGTATTCACCGACGTGGACCCGATGGATCACGGCACCCGGGTCCTTGACCAGCACTTCCAAGCTGCTGCCGCTACCGAGCGTGCCGACCATCTTCAGGGTATCGAGGGAAAACATCTCCAGCGGCTCCCTCGCGCGGTTGGCATCTGGCCGCGGCCCGTTGTTGGCGTTGTTGTTCTGCAATTCAACCGTGCTCGGGCTGAACGGATCACGCTTGTCCTGATCGTCGTACTTGAACGTCTCGAACGTCTTGATCACTGGCAATGCCGGGATCGGCGCACCCTTCTTGGCTTTTTCCTGCGCAACCCAGTCGCGCAGATCCGACATGCCGCGGGTACAGCCGCCCAGAACTATCGCAATACCCAGCAGCAGCAGCAGTCGCGCCACATGAGCCGGCTTGATGGCAGCAAACTTGTTCATTTCTGCCCCCCTGCCTTGGCATTGCTCTTGGCCGCGGCGGCGCTCTCTTCGTCATCCAGGTAGCGGTAAGTATTCACGGTGCCCTGCAGAATAAGTTGACCATCCGCAGGAGCGCCGCCCTTGGTCGCCGTTTTCGGGGTCAGCGTAACGTCATGCAGAGTCAGGATCACGACCCGTGGCAGCGAAGCCACACCACTGATGAAAGTACCGAACTGGTGATAGGTGCCGACCATGCGCAAGGTAATTGGCTTTTCCGCATAGAAGTCCTTGGCCACTTCCGGACCGGGCTGGAACAAATCGGACTCCAACCCCGCCGACAAGGCGGTTTGCGAGATATCCACCAGCAATTCGGGCATCTCGGTCTTGCTGGGCAACTGGCGCAGCAGCTGGCGCAACATGTCCTGCATCTCATCGAGCTGCTGCTGCAAGGCCTCAAGGTTGACTGCCTTGGCCTGCTTGGTCGAAAACTCCTGCTTGAGGCTCTCTTCCTTGCTGACCAGCGAGGTCAGACTGTCCTGCTGGCTGCTGACAAAGAAATACCAGCCCACCAGTAACACGACCGCGAACACCAGTACGGTGAAGAACACCTTGACCGATTGCGGCCAGCCACCGACGTTGTTGCGATCCAGGTTGCGGATGTCATCGAGGAACTTCATGGCTTGGTTCCTCCCGTAGTAGCCGCACTCACCGGGTGGATTCCTGGCTTGGCCGCTGCGGACGCGCTGGTCGACTTTGCTGGTGAGCCAGTGACCGGCGTGCCCGTGGTAGTACCCGTGATGGCCTTGGGAGCGCTCCCGAGTACCGCCGGCGTGGAAGCCGCAGCTGCCGGTATGTTGGCAGCGCTGCTGGCATCGGCGGGAACCGTGTCGTCACCGCTCTTCGCATCGTCAGCCTTCGGTCGGCTCAGCGCTACGTCCAGACCGAAGGTGTACGGCATGCGGGAGGAGTCATGGCTATTTTCAGTCTTGCGCAGGTCCGCGTGCCCCATCCAGGGCGAGACCTCGATGTTGCGCATGTATTCGGCGACGCTGGCGTTGGACTGCGCCACGCCATCGAGCGACATCGACTGGCCGCTCTGCTTCAGAGCGGAAAGGCGTGCACTGGAAGGAATCGTCCGCACCAACTCGTCGAACAGGTGCACCATCTGCGAGCGGTCGGCCTGCAGCTGTTCGATGATCTGCTTGCGCGCAAGTAGGTGCGAGCGCACCGTTTCCAGATCCTTGATCTTGGCGATGCGCACGTCCAGCTGCTTGATTTCAGTCTGCAGGTACGTGTTGCGATCGTTCTGATTATCGATGCGCTGATCCATCCAGAACACCCATATCAGCATGACGGCGAATGCCGCCACGAACGCCGCGGCAAGCTGCATGTAGAACTCGCGCTCCCGCTGTTTCCGCCGTGCGGCGCGCCACGGTAGTAGATTGACGTGTGCCATCAGTCGAAGCTCCTCATGGCGAGGCCGACCGCGATCATCAATGCCGGAGCGTCCTGGGCCAGCGACTGCGCCTGTACCCGCGGCGAAAGCGACATGCGAGCCAACGGGTTGGCAACAACGCAGGACACGCCGAGCTGCTCTTCCAGCATCGGACCGAGCCCTTCGATCGAGGCGCAACCACCGGCCAGCACCACCTGGTCCACCTTGCTGTATTCACTGCCGGCAAAGAAGAACTGCAGGAGGCGACTGATCTGCTGGATCAGCGACTCCTTGAACGGCTCAAGCGCTTCGGTCTCATACGATTCGGGCAGGCCACCCTTGCGCTTGGCGCGACCGGCTTCCTCATAGGAAAGACCGAAGCGGCGCATGATCTCGTCGGTCAGCTGCTTGCCGCCGAAGACCTGCTCGCGCGAGTAGATCGTGCGTTGGTTGCGCAATACGGACAGCGTGGTCATGGTGGCACCGATGTCGACCACCGCCACCAGCGCATCGCGTCCGACATTGAGTTGATCAGCGACCATCGCGAACGCGTTTTCCATCGCGAACGCCTCGACATCGATCACGCCAGCGGTGAGTCCGCCCAGATCCAGTGCTGCCACGCGCATGTCAACGTTCTCGGTACGAGAAGCCGCCAGCAGCACGTTGTTCATGTCGGGGTTGTCGCGCACCGGTCCGACCACCTCGTAATCGAGGCTGACTTCGTCGATCGGGTACGGGATGTACTGGTTCGCCTCGACCTGGATCTGGCCTTCCAGATCGTCGTCGGAAAGCTCGCCGGTCATCGGAATAATGCGGGTGATTACCGCCGACCCCGCCACCGCCGCCGCCGCGTGCTTGAGCTTGGAGCCCGAGCGTGCCAGCGCGCGGCGTATCGCATCGCCCACCGCCTCGACCTCGACGATGTTCTTCTCGACCACGGCGTTGGGTGGCAGTGGCTCGACCGCGTAATGCTCCACGCGATAACGACCGCCCGCTTGACTTAGCTGCAGCAGCTTGACGGCAGTCGAACTGATGTCGACACCAATCAGCGCCGGCTTCTTCGGTGTAAAGAGCCCCACGGTGTATCCCCCTTGCCCCTAGCGCCCCAACCAGAATCCTGGCGGGATGCGCAGTGGCATTAAATCGAAAAATTAACGCAATGGCAACGGTCTACGAGAACTTTCTCAAGTAATTCGCGTGATGTCCAACACAATTGCGAACTTACCTCATTTGGCGCAACCCTTGCTTTAGCCGACCACACCTCATGTGCAGAATACTGCTACATCTATACTCTGCCATGTTTTGACTCAGGTCTCGCTATCCCCACACCATGCGAATTTTGAAGCGATTGTTGCGCTGGGCATTGATCCTGGCCTTTTCCGGTTTGCTCCTGGCAGTTATAGCGATAGGTGTGGCGTATTGGCTGGTAGCCCCCAGGCTCCCCGCGGTGGCGGTTCTCAAGGACTACCACATGCAGGTACCGCTGCGCGTGTTGAGCGCCGACGGCAAACTGATTGCCAGCTTCGGCGAGACCCGGCGCATCCCGGTAGGGATCGCCGACGTACCGGATCTGCTCAAGCACGCGGTGCTCTCGGCCGAGGATGCGGACTTCTATCATCATCCCGGCGTCGACTGGCACGGCATCGTCCGTGCCGGCTGGCATGTCGTCGTGACTGGCGGTGACAAGGGTCCCGGCGGCTCGACGATCACCCAGCAGGTGGCGCGAAACATCTTCCTGAGCCCTGAAAAACTGTACTCGCGCAAGCTCACCGAGATCTTCATCGCACTGCGTATAGAACACGAGCTGAGCAAGGATCAGATCCTCGAGTTGTATCTCAACAAGATGTTCCTCGGTCATCGCTCCTACGGCGTGGCCGCGGCGGCGGAGTATTACTACGGCAAGACGCTGGATCAGCTGACCGTGGCCGAATGCGCACTGATCGCCTCCACCTTCCAGCTGCCTTCGGTGGTCAATCCACTCAACAGTCCGAAGCGCGCGATTGCCCGGCGCAACTGGGTGTTGGGGGAAATGTTCAGGCATGGCTACATCACCAAGGCGGTGTATGAGCAGGCCATCGCCGAGCCGAATCACGCTTCGCCGCACGAGCAGCCGATCGAGGTGGACGCACCCTATCTGGCGGAAATGGTGCGCCGGCAAGTACTCGACCGCTTGGGCAATGACGCTCTGACCGAAGGTTATGTGGTCAAGACCACGGTGCAGAGCAGCCGTCAGCAAGCGGCGCTGGAAGCGCTGCGCAATGGCCTGATCACCTACGATCACCGGCATGGCTGGCGTGGGCCGGAAGCACATCAGGATCTGCCCGCCGAGGCCGGCGAACAGGATTACGACAACCTGCTGTCCAGCTACCCCGTCATCTCCGGCCTGCAGCCCGCACTGGTCACGGCCAGTAGCGCGAAGGATGCCACCGTTTACTTGGCCAGCCATGAAAGCGCGAAGCTCGACCTAGCCGCTGTCAGGTGGGCCCGCCCGCATATCGACGAGAACCGTGTCGGTGCCGCACCCAGCAGTGTCGACAGCGTGCTGAAGCGCGGCGATATCGTGCGGCTGTCGCGTAACAACAAGGGCGACTGGCAGCTGGAGCAGATCCCTGCCGCCCAGGCTGCGCTGGCCTCGATCAATCCGGAAGACGGTTCGATCCAGGCGCTGGTCGGCGGCTTCAATTTCGGGCGCAGCAAGTTCAACCGCGCCGTGATGGCGGCGCGCCAGCCTGGCTCCAGCTTCAAGCCGTACCTGTATTCGGCGGCCTTCGAGCGTGGTTTCACGCCGTCCTCGATCGTCAACGACGCGCCGCTGGCGCTGCCTGATCCCTCGCTACCCGGCGGCATCTGGACACCGTCAAACGATGACGGCAAATTCGCCGGACCCATGCGCCTGCGCGAAGGGCTGCTGCAGTCGAAGAACCTGGTTTCAGTGCGGCTCCTTGATGCCATCGGCGTGCGTTATACGCGTGAATACGCCACCCGTTTTGGCTTTTCGCTCGACGCCGTGCCAGCCAACCTCTCGATGGCCCTGGGTACCGCCTCGGTGTCACCGATGGGCATGGCCCGCGGCTATGCCGTATTCGCCAACGGTGGCTACCTGGTCACACCGTATTTCATCAGCGAGATCGACGACCGCGACGGCAAGCCGGTGTACCTGGCCAACCCTGCGCGTGCCTGCAGCAATTGTCAGGAGCGGCTGCTGGATACGCGACCACCGGGTCCGCCGCCGGCCGACATGCTCAAGACTCCAGCCAACGACATCGCCGCCGCGTCCGGTACCGCCCAGGCGCCAGCGGAAGCCAGTAGCATCGATGGCACGGGCGTCGCGATACTGCCTGCGGACGTCCACGGCGAGAACAGCCACCCTCCCGTGCTCGCCCCTCGCGTGATCGATCCGCGCAACGACTACCTGGTCACCTCGCTGATGAAGGACGTGATCGCCAGTCCCCGTGGTACTGGCTACGCCGCCAAGGCGCTGGATCGTGCCGACCTGGCCGGTAAGACTGGTTCCACCAACGATCATCGTGATGCCTGGTTCGTCGGCTTCAATGGCGACTTGGTGACCGCGGTTTGGGTCGGCTTCGACGATTTCAGCGCCCTGGGCAAGTCCAACGGCGTCGGCGAATTCGGCGCCCAGGCCGCATTGCCGATCTGGATGGATTACATGGGCGCCGCGTTGAAGGGCCTGCCGGAGAACACGTTGCCGATGCCACCCGGAATCAGCACTGTGCTGATCAATCGGGACAACGGCTTGCCGACGTCACCAGGCGACCCCAACAGCATGAACGAGATCTTCAAGGTGGAAGACGTCGATCGCCTGCGCGCACAAGCCACCCAGCAGGACCAGCAGGATCAGCAGCACGCCTACGATATCTTCTGACCCCGGATCTTCTGAGCCCGATCTTCTGAACTTTTGGCCGGCCGCTTCGGGTAAGGTGGGAGCCGCCGGTTACCGAACGATGAGGAGTACGCCATGTCGCGAGGCGAACATCACCGCATCCATGCGCATGATCGAGTACAGCGCAACCGGTTGCGCATCGCGCAGGAGGCCGCTCGTTTGATGAGCGAGCACGGCATTCGCGACTTTCATCATGCCAAGCTGAAGGCCGCCGAGCGACTCGGCATCCTCGACGCGCAGGCGCTGCCACGCAACCTGGAAATCGAGCAGGCGCTGCGCGAACACCAGCGCCTGTTTCTCGCCGACAGCCAACCACAGCTACTGCGTCAGCGAAGAGAGGCCGCCATCGAGGCAATGCAATTCCTCGTCGCGTTCGAACCGCGCCTGGTCGGCGCCGTGCTTGAGGGCACCGCGGACGCGCATTCAGCGGTATGCCTGCATGTGTTCAGCGATGATCCCGATGCGGTCGGGCTGTACCTGCGCGAACACGGCGTGCCGATCGAGACGCAGACCCGGCGCCTGCGCTACGGCCGCGATGAGCAACCCGAATATCCGGTGCTTCTGTTTGCCGCCGATGAGTTGCCGTTCGACCTGACCGTGCTGCCACGCGACGCCCTGCGCCAGGCGCCACTGGATCGCGCCGATGACCGGCCAATGCGCCGCGCCTCACTGGCGCAGGTGGAAATCCTGCTCGCGGAAGACTCCGATGACGTGTTCGAACAGCGGCTCACCGCCGCGTTGCGCTGAGCCCGTTTCGCCAGACCCCAACGCACAAACGCCCCGATCGAAGTCGGGGCGTTTGTCTTGCGTCATTGGAATCGTCGATCAGCGCTTGGTGGACGGCACGTAGTCACGCACATCGGCGCCGGTATAAATCTGACGCGGACGACCAATGCGCGATCCCGGCGTTTCGTGCTGCTCGATCCAGTGCGAGATCCAGCCGGCGGTGCGCGCGATCGCGAACATCACGGTGAACATCTCGGTGGGGATGCCCAGCGCCTTGTAGATGATGCCGGAATAGAAATCGACGTTCGGATACAGCTTGCGCTCGACGAAGTACTCGTCCTTCAGCGCCGCCTCTTCCAGCTTCATCGCCACATCCAGCAATGGGTCGTTGACGCCCAGTTCGGCCAGCACCTTGTGGCACATCTCGCGAATGATCTTGGCGCGCGGGTCGAAGTTCTTGTAGACGCGATGGCCGAAACCCATCAGGCGGAAGCTGTCGTTCTTGTCCTTCGCGCGCTTGACCGCGGTCTCGACATTGTCGGGCGTGCCGATTTCCTTGAGCTGCTTGAGCACCGCCTCGTTGGCACCGCCATGCGCCGGGCCCCACAACGCGGTGATGCCAGCAGCAACCGACGCATACGGGTTGGCGCCGGTGGAACCAACCAGGCGCACGGTCGAGGTCGATGCGTTCTGCTCATGGTCAGCGTGCAGGATGAACAGCAGATCCAGCGCCTTGGCGGCGACCGGATTCAGCTGCAGCGGCTCGCTCGGCACCTCGAACATCATGTGCAGGAAGCGGGTGACATACTCGAGGTTGTTACGTGGATAACGCATCGGCCAGCCCACCGAATAACGGAAGCAGGCGGCCGCAATGGTCGGCATCTTGGCAATCAGGCGAATCGCGGCGAGCTTGCGATCGGCCGGGTTTTCCACATCCAGGTCGTCGTGATAGAACGCCGACAGCGACGCGACTGCCGCGGCAAGCATCGCCATCGGATGTGCGTCGTGATGGAAGCCCTGGAAAAAGTTCTTCTGTGCCTCGTGCATCATCGTGTGATGCGTGATCTGGTGCTCGAAGCCCTCGAACTGCGTCTTGTCCGGCAGCTCGCCATTGAGCAACAGGTAGGACACCTCGAGGAAACTGGACTTCTCTGCCAGCTGCTCGATCGGGTAACCGCGATACAGCAGCACGCCCTCGTCACCATCGATGTAGGTGATCGCGCTCTTGGTACTGGCGGTACTTCCGTAACCAGGATCGTAAGTGAAGTGGCCGGTGTCCTTGTACAAGGTGCCGATGTCGATGCAGGCCGGACCCAGCGTACCGCTGATCAGCGGCAGCTCACTGCTGCGGTTATTCGACTCATCCACCAACTTGACGATCTTGGAATCGGACACGGAAACCTCCTTCATGTGGGTCACCACCGGTGGCAACCGCAATGACGGCGCCGTCCGGCGAGGGAATGCTTGGCATCGCATGCCGGGGAAAACATGCGATGCAACGGACGCCCAGGGCGTCTGACACTCACCATTATCGCACAAGGCCCTGCACACATTCGATGGCGAATGGTCGAATGGCAGGCGCGAAAAAACACGGGGCGAGCCTGCGCTCGCCCCGTGTCTCGAATCGGATCTGGCTGGCCATCAGACAACGATGGCCATGCAGCCGCTTATTCCTTGGCAGCGCCCGCGTAGCGGCGACGGAACTTGTCGACGCGACCGCCAACGTCCAGCGTCTTCTGCTTGCCGGTATAGAACGGGTGCGAATGACTGGAGATATCCACCTTGATCAGCGGGTACTCGTTACCGTCTTCCCACTTGATGGTTTCCTTGCTGGACATGGTCGACTTGGTCAGGAACGAGAAGTCGGACGACAGGTCCTGGAACACCACCGGGTTGTAGTTCGGATGGATATCAGGCTTCATGACAGGCTCTAAAGCGATGGTGATAAGAGCGGCATTGTAACGAGAAATCGACCTCCGCCGCAAGTCTGGGGGGCCATTCGGGCGGGATGACCCAGCTGACGCAGACCCGCAACGGATCAGGCTTCCGCCCCCAGGGCACGTCGCACCATCGCGGCAAAGCGGGCCTGGTCCACTTCCAGCACGATGTTCGCCTGGGCTGGCCGACCCAGCCGCCCGGCCCAGTCGACCACGGTGGCGCCGCGGGTCAGGCGCCCATCCAGCTCCACTGCCACCGCGCGCGTCTCGCTGCGAATGACGATCGATGGGTCGATGGCCACCGCCATCGCCAGCGCGTCGGCGGCGATCACCCCGCTGCGATCGTGCTTGGCGTTGTAGCGGCGCGCCGTGGCGACGATCTGCCCGAAGAAATCGGCGCGATGGTCACCGGCCGCCAGCCAGCGATCGAATTCGGCATCGTCAAACGCATGCCGCAAGGTAGCCTCCCAGTCGACCAGATCGAACGACGGAAACGCCTCGAATACCACGTGCGCAGCTTCCGGATCGAAGCCGACGTTGAACTCCGCCGGCACGTTGCCGGTGTTGCCGCGACCGGTCACCGCGCCGCCCATCACCACCAGTCGCGCCACCCGTCCGGGCAGCGTAGGGTCGAGCCGCAGCGCCAGCGCCAGATTGGTCAGCGGTGCCAGCGCCACCAGGGTCAGTTCGCCGGGGCGCTCGCGGGTCAAGCGCAGGAGAGCCAAGGCCGCCGATTCGCCGGTCAACGCAGCTTTCGGCTCGGGGAATCCGATGTCGCCAAAACCATCCGCGCCATGCACGAACGCGGCATCCTCCTCGGATGCGCGCACCAGTGGCGTGGCACAGCCGGCAAACACGGGCGTGTCGGCGCCGAGCAGATCAACCAGCGTGCGCGCATTGCGCACGGTATGCCCGAGTCCCACATTGCCGGCAGCGATGCTCAGGCCGGCGATATCGGCGTGCGCATGCGCCATCAGGATGGCCAACGCGTCGTCCACACCAGGGTCGGTATCAATCAGCAGTTGCGGTTTGTTCATCAGGTGTCAGTCGTGTCGATGCAATGGAATAGCTTAGATGGAACAGGTAGCGCGGAATAGCCTGCGGCCTGCCACCGCCAACGCGCTTCATGCATGTACATAACGCGCGGCACCGCCGATCCAACGCTCGATCAATCGCTCGGTCCGCTGCGGCTGCTCTAACAGCATGCGCTCGCCAACCTGCTGCACGACCGGCAGCAAATGGGCGTCACGTGCAAGATCAGCAATACGGAAACTGAGCTGACCCGTCTGACGGGTGCCCAGCACTTCGCCCGGACCACGCAGCTCCAGATCCTTCTCGGCGATGCGAAAACCGTCGCTGGTTTCGCGCATCACCTGCAGCCGTTCCCGTGCCAACTGGCCCAGTGGCGGCTGGTAGAGGAGCACGCAATTCGACGCGAGCGCGCCGCGACCGACCCGGCCGCGCAGCTGATGCAACTGCGCCAGCCCCAGCCGCTCGCTGTTCTCGATCACCATCAGGCTGGCTCTGGGCACGTCCACGCCGACCTCGATCACCGTGGTCGCCACCAGCACCGACAGCTCACCGGCCTTGAATGCGTCCATCACGAGCTGCTTTTCCTTCGGCTTCATGCGGCCGTGGATCAGACCAATCTCGAAGCCGGCCAGCGCAGCGGACAGTTCGGCGTGCACCATTTCGGCCGCCTGCGCGCGCAGCTGTTCGGATTCCTCGATCAGCGTGCATACCCAGTACACCTGCCGCCCTTCGCCACAGGCCACATGAATACGCTCGATCACCTCGACCCGTCGCGCATTCGAGATCGCGATGGTCTGCACCGGCGTGCGACCCGGCGGCAACTCGTCGATCGAGGAAACATCCAGGTCGGCATATGCACTCATCGCCAGCGTGCGCGGGATCGGTGTGGCCGTGAGCACCAACTGGTGGGGTACCAGTTCGCCATCCTTGCCCTTGTCGCGCAGGGCGAGTCTCTGCTGCACACCAAAACGATGCTGCTCATCGACGATCACCAGCCCGAGCTGCGCAAACGCGACGCCCTCCTGCATCAGCGCATGCGTGCCGATCACGACCGATGCACCCGCAGCGACCCGCTGCAGCGCCAGTTTGCGCGCCTTGCCACTGACCTTGCCGGCCAGCCACTCGACCTCAATCCCGAGCGGCTGCAGCCAGTGCCGGAAATTGTGCAGATGCTGTTCGGCCAGCAACTCGGTCGGCGCCATCAACGCCACCTGATAGCCCGACTCCACGGCGGCCAGCGCCGCCAGCGCAGCTACCACCGTCTTGCCACTGCCGACATCGCCCTGCACCAGCCGCAGCATCGGCTTGGCCTGCGCCAGATCACGTGCAACTTCCGCGCTGACGCGCTGTTGCGCCGCCGTCAACTCGAACGACAAGCCGGCGAGCAGTTGCCGGCGGAAGCCGCCATCGCCGCCCAGCGTCGGCGCATGCCGGCTGCGCACTGCTGCGCGCATGCGCTTCAAGCTCAGATGCTGGGTCAGCAGTTCCTCGAACGCCAGCCGCTGTTGCGCCGGATGATGGCCGAGCGTGAGCTGGCCCAGATGCGCATCCGGCGGTGGCCGATGCACATACAGCAACGCATCGCGCAACGAGGTGAGGCCATGTTCTGCGCATAAGCCGGGCGGGATCAATTCGAGCTGTTCCGCGGGTGGCAGCAGCGCCAGCGCCTTGTTGATCACACCGGCCAGCCGCTTCTGCCCCAGGCCCTCCGTCGTCGGATAGATCGGGCTGAGCAATTCATCGACGACGACGGCATCATCGCCGCTCAGCCGCTGATATTGCGGATGCACCATCTCCAGTCCCTGTGCGCCATGCCGTACTTCGCCAAAACAAAGCAGACGCGTCCCGGGCAGCAACTGCTCGGCCTGCGCACGATTGAAATGGAAGAAGCGCAACAGCAGGGTCTGCTGGCTGGCGTCGCCGATCGCCACCTTCAACTGCGGGCGATAACGGAAGCCACGCTCGACCGCCTCGACCACGCCTTCGACCTGCGCCCGCTCGCCAACGCACAAGTCGACAATGGCGGTAACGCTAGTCTTGTCCTCGTAGCGCAGCGGCAGGTGAAACCACAGATCCTGTACCCGCTCCAGCCCGAGCCGCGCCAGTGCCGCGACCAGTGACGGGCCAACGCCAGGCAGTACGCTGACCGGAGTGACGCCCGGGTCGGCGCCAGCCATGGGAACGGAACGGGCGGTGCGGGTACTCATGTCAGGCAAGACTAACCGAGCACGCCCAGCTGCCAAAAGCCGTGCGACGCCGATAGCTGTCGGCGCCGGACGCAGGACGTGATCAGACGATTCCCATCACGGCAGCACCATCACTGCATCGACTTCGACCTGCGCCGCCTTCGGCAGTCCCGAGACCTCGATGGTGGAGCGTGCCGGGTACGGCGGCTGGAAATACTCAGACATCACCGCGTTGACGGCGGCGAAGTTCGCCAGATCGGTGACATAGATGCCCACGCGCACGATCTGCGCCAGCGAACCACCGGCGGCCTGCGCCACGGCAGCGAGGTTGTCGAACACCCGTCGCGTCTGTGTCGTGATGTCGCCGTCGACCAGCGCGGCCGTGGCCGGGTCGAGCGGAATCTGGCCGGAGAAGTACACGGTGTTACCAGCGCGCACGGCCTGCGAATACGGGCCGATCGCGGCTGGCGCCAGCTCAGTGGCGATGATGCTGCGAGACATGGGGAAACCTCGGGTGGCTAACGGGAAGGAGTGCGACAACAACGGGCATGCTACCAGCCACACTCACTTCCCTTCACTCACTCTTACCTACAACGGATAGCGATACGCGCCACTGACCACGCCAGTACGACGCACACGGCGGATCACGTCGGCCAGGTGCTTGCGGTTTTTCACTTCCAGCGCGAACAGCAGGGTCGCGGCAGAGGCGTCGCGTTCGACGTATTCGACGTTCTCGATATTCGAATTGGCCGCGGCGATCGCGGCGGCCACCGTGGCCAGCACGCCGGGGCGATTGATCACCTCGATACGCAGCTCGGCCCGGTAATCACCTTCCACGTCGCGATCCCATTCGATCGCCACGCAACGCTCCGGCGACTTGCGCAGCTCGATCACGTTCGGGCATTCCTCGCGATGCACTACGATGCCCTTGCCCGAGGACAGGTAGCCGATGATGTCGTCGCCCGGCAGCGGATGACAGCAGTTGGCAAAACTGAGCACGCCGCGCTCGGCGCCGGTGATGCGAATCTTCTCGTGCACATGCGGCGATACCTGTGTCTTGCCGCCGACCCGCTTGCCGCGCGACCCCAGCAATTGGCTGGCCACCACGTCGGGCATGCGATTGCCCAGCGCAATGTCGGAGAGCAGTTCCTCCAGCCGCTTGAGCTTGGACGCTTCGAGGAAACGATCCAGCACCGCTGCCGGGATACCGTCCAGGCTGCTGCCCTGCGCATCCAGCGCGCGGTCGAGCATGCGATGACCGAAATCGACCGCATCCTCGTGCTGCAGATGCTTGAGATATTGCCGGATCGCGGTACGCGCCTTGCCGGTGACCACCACCTCCAGCCACGCCGGATTCGGTACGGCCGAAGGCGCCGTGATGATTTCCACCAGCTGGCCCGACTCCAGCCGCGCGCGCAGCGGCAGCAGCTTCTTGTCGACGCGTGCGGCCACCGCGTGGTCGCCCACATCAGTGTGCACGGCGTAGGCAAAGTCCAGCGCAGTGGCGTTGCGCGGCAACGACAGGATGTCCCCGCGCGGAGTGAACAGGTAGACCTCGTCGGGGAACAGGTCGATCTTGACGTTCTCGATGAACTCCGACGACGAAACGGTGTTCGCCGAACTGTCCGCCAGCGACGACAGCCATTCGCGCGCGCGCGCCTGCGCACTGTTGGCCGGGCCGCTTTCGGTCTTGTAGGCCCAGTGTGCGGCGACACCGCTTTCCGCCACCGAATCCATCTCGCCGGTACGGATCTGTACCTCGATCGGCGCACCGAATGGCCCCAGCAGCACGGTGTGCAGCGACTGGTAGCCGTTTCCCTTGGGGATCGCGATGAAATCCTTGAAACGCTTGTCCACAGGCTTGTACAGCGCGTGCACCGCACCGAGCGCCATGTAGCAGCCCATCGCGTTGTCGACGACCACGCGGAACCCGTAGACGTCCATCAGCTGGTTGAAGCTCTTGTGCTCGCCGCGCATCTTCGAATAGATGCTCCACGGTGACTTGATCCGGCCGACCACGTGATTCTGCAGGTGGTCGGTATTGAGCCGCGCCGACAGCGCCGCCTCGATCCGGCCCATCGCCTCGCGGCGATTGCCGATTGCCGCGCGGATGCGCTCGCTGATCACCCGGTAGCGATCCGGATACAACGCGCGAAAGCCCAGGTCCTGCAGCTCGGCCTTGAACTTGTTCATGCCCAGGCGCTGCGCGATCGGTGCGAAGATCTCCAGCGTCTCGCGCGCGATGCGGCGACGCGAGGGCGCATCCTTGGCGCCGAGCGTGCGCATGTTGTGCAGGCGGTCGGCCAGCTTGATCAGGATCACGCGCAAGTCGCGCGCCATCGCCAGCAGCATCTTGCGGAAACTTTCCGCATCCGCCTCCTGGCGGCTGCCGAAGCGCATCTTGTCGAGCTTGGTGACGCCATCGACCAGTTCGGCCACCACCTCGCCGAACTCGGCGGCCAATCCCTCGCGGGTAAGCTCGGTGTCTTCCAGCGTGTCGTGCAGGATCGCGGCGATGATCGTTTCGGCATCCAGCCCCAGCTCGGCCAAGATGCCAGCCACCGCGACCGGGTGCGTGATGTACGGCTCGCCGCTCTTGCGCTCCTGGCCCTCATGCGCCTGTGCGCCGATCAGGAACGCGCGCAGCACGCGCTCGACCTGCGCTTCGGGCAGGTAGGCAATGCGTTCTTTCAGTGCCAGCACATACGGTGGCAACGCGGACAGGTCGACGGAGGCGGTGGGCGTGACCACGGTCATCGTTGCTGGCGCCGGCTCAGGCACCCACCTCGCCACTGGAAAACTGACTGGCGGCTGGACGCGCGTGATCAGTCACACCGGGCGCGCCGGTGTGGTGGTCACGCGTTCTACAGCCGCCGCCATCCATCAGTCATCGCCACCTTTGGAAAGGTCGTCGTCGACTTCGGCCGCAGCCCATTCCAGCGCTTCGCGCTCGGCCCGCTCGCGCTCAGCCTTGTCGATCTGGTCGATCGTGGCCTGATCGATGCGGCGCGCGGCGATCTCGCGCAGCGCCA
>Ga0302314_10001873_pt1 | contig 39283 bp, 32 predicted proteins | sample III_Palsa_N2_3_FD_200533 | JGI IMG/M metagenome (GOLD analysis project Ga0302314, IMG submission 200533) | Peat permafrost microbial communities from Stordalen Mire near Abisko, Sweden - III_Palsa_N2_3 | ecosystem: Environmental > Terrestrial > Soil > Palsa > Peat permafrost | place: Sweden...
GGCCGGATGTGGTGCACGTGGCGGCGGCGATGACCTACACCCTGCTGCTGCTGCTCGCGGCCCTGCTGGCCAAGGGCCGCGCGGCCGGCCGGGAGGCCGTGGTCCGGGTCCTGATCGCCGCAGCGATCATGCTCGCCCCGCAACTCGGCAACGCCAGCTACACCCTCCTGCTGTCGCCGGACCACGTGGGCACCGGCGTGCCGCTGCTGCTCCTCTGGCTGGTCGTCGACCGCGCACGGCCACGCTGGTATGTGCCGGTCACGGCCGGGGTGCTGCTGGCATGGGTGCAGGTCGCCGACTCGATCGCGCTGATCATCGGCGTCGTGCCGCTCGTCATCGCCTGCGCCGCGTGCGGCTGGCAAGGGATCGGACACAGGCAGCAGGCGGCCCGCCCCGGCGGCCGTGCGCCGCGCTGGTATTACCCGGGCCTGGCCGGGGCGGCGCTCGCTTCGGTGCCAGCTGCATCGCTGGCGGTCCGGCTGATCCACGAGCTCGGCGGATACTCCGTCTACCAGCCCAGGACGAGGCTCTGCCCGGCCGGGGCGCTGCCGCGGCACGTGGCGCTCGCGTATCAGGGAGTGCTGGAGCTCTTCGGGGCTGGCTTCTCAGGTCAGCGGCCGGGCACTGCCATGTTCTTCGCAGCGGCGCACCTGGCGGGCCTGGCCCTGGCGGTACTGGCGCTCTGCCTTGCGGTCGGCCGGTTCCTGCGCTGGGAGGACCTGCTGATCCCGGCGCTCGCCGCTGCGATACTCCTCAACCTGCTCGCGTACATCGTCAGCGTCACGCCGGTCAACATCCGGAGCACCCGCGAGATCGCCGGCATCTTGCCCTTCGGGGCCGTCCTCGCCGGGCGGCTGCTGGCGGGCCCGATGATCGAAGCGGCAGGCCGGATGACCAGCGCCGGCCGGCTCGCCGGGATCGCGCTGGTGCCGGCGGCCGCGGCTGGCCTGCTCTGCTCCGTAGCCGCCCTCGGCTACGACGCTGCCCAGCCGTCAGTGCCCGCAACCGACCAGGCGCTCGCGGCGTGGCTCACCAGCCATCACCTCCGCGACGGGCTGGCTAAGTACTGGCATGCGAACAACACGACGCTGGACAGCGGAGGCCGGGTCCAGCTGACCACGGTGGCGGTGCAAGGCGGCAAGCCGGTATTCGGCCACTCGCGGGAGACCAACTTGTCGTGGCGCGACCCCCGGTCGCATTACGCGAACTTCGTTGTCACCGTAGACGATCCGGCAGTACAGGCCAGGCTGATGTCGCAGGCACTGCTGCAGGCTCTCGGCCGGCCGGCCCGTACCTATCGCTTCGAGGCCTACACCGTCAGGGTCTGGGACAGGAACCTGCTCAGCGCGCTTGGCGGCGGGACCTAGCCAGCGCTCATCGTCCCAGCGAGCACGCTCGCCGTCCCGGCGAGATCACGCAGGGCCGAGCAGCCCGAGCGGGCTCGGAGCGGCGAATTCGACGCGGAGCACAGTCTGGCCATCGGCGAGCCGGGCCGTCCCGGCGTGCGCGGCAACGTACGGGGCACGTTGCGCGCGCAGGAACGCGAGCATGGACCGCAGGTAGCCGGAGGCGCCCGGCGCGCCGCCGGTAGCTGACAGGTCGGCAGAACGGAGCGGGCTGCTGGCGCCGATGCCGGGACCGGCGTCGCCGAACGCCACGACGTGGACCGGATGCAGCGAGGCCAGGCCCGCGATCGTGATCAGCAGCCGCGCGTCGACCTGGCCAGCGGAGAGCTGCCTCCTGGCCCCGGCCGAGACCGCAATCCGGTCGCTGCGCAGCAACTGGGCTCCGGACGCCTTGCGCGCGCGCAGGTCCGCGCGCAGCGCGGCGAAGTAGGCGGCAGCGCCATGCGGGGCGATGGCCCTGACCTCAATCCGCAGGTTTCCCGAGCCGAAGCTCGCGATGACCTCCGGCGCATAGACGGAGCTGAGGCGGCCGCCGAACATGCCGCGGACTGCTGCCGTCGCGACCACCACATCGGAGCGGAGCGGATTCGCCGTCCCTGGCTTCAGCACGAGCAGGCCGGCCGCCGGGATGCCGTGCGCCTCCAGTGCCCGGCACATCACGGGATCACAGGACACGATGGCGGCCCGGCTGACCTGGCCGGCCACCCAGTCCGCGGCCATGCCGCGGGTCGCGCCGGCCCGCGCGGCCGCCGCCGGGGTGTGCCGGGACAGCGCGAATGCCAGCGATACCGCGGCGATCAGAACTATCACCGAGACGACCGCACCGGCCTTGCGGTAGCGCCGGCCGGCCAGCACCTTCGGCCCGGGCACCTCCGGCCCGGTCGCCTGCGGCCCGGGGCGCCGCTGCCCGGGCCGCCGCTGCGCTGTGACACGCATGGCCGCGGCTGGTCCGTGGTCCGCTGCAGCCTGAGCCGCCTGATCCGGCCGGGCACCGGTCCCGCCGGCAGCCGGGCTCGCGATGTCGCCGTCCGCTGACCCTGAGATGGCCGGGATCGGCGTCGTCACGGCGTCCGCGGCATCAGTCGCGGCATGCAGTCGCTGCAGCAAGGATTCAGGCAGCACCGGAGGAATCACCAGCGCCGCCGCCTCCCGCCCGTCCGCCGCAGCTGGCACGCGGGGGGAGGGCGGCGGAACGCGGCTGTCTTCTCCCATGCGGCCAAACTCCCTGGTAGAGCGCGTACAGGATATGCGATCCGCAGGCCGGCGGCAGGAGCGCCACGCTGCCGCGGCCGGACGGACTAGCAGGGACGGGCAGCATCCGGCGGCTCCGGCGCGGGCGGTCAGCTGGGTCCCGTTCAGGCCGGGGGCGGGGTGATGCGGACTCGCACGGTCTCCCGCTCTCCCACCGGGGCCGGCTCGCCGGCTGCGGGGTCATCGTCCAGCGCAGCTGCCCCGGCGAGCTCGACGGCCGACGCCAGCGTCTCGCGGGCGATCAGCTGCCGGTGGGCGGCCATCGCCTCCCTCGCGGCGGGGGAGCCGGCGATGACGAGGCCGATCTTGTCGGACACGTCCAGGCCGGCCGTCCGCCTGGCCTGCTGCACCACCCGGATCACGTCCCTGGCCAGGCCCTCGGCGGCCAGCTCCGGCGTCACCGCCGTGTCGAGCACGATGAACCCGCCGCCTGGCAGCGCCGCCGTCGCGCCGGCGCTGTCGTCCACGACCGTCTCTACGGTGAACTCGCCCGCGGCCAGCTCGATGCCGCCGCAGGTAACCTGCCCCGCGGGGCTCTCGGCCCAGTCACCGGACTTGCTCGCCCGGATCACCGACTGCACGGTCCTGCCGAGCCGCGGGCCGGCCGCGCGCGCGTTCACCGTGAGGCGCCGTGTCAGCTGGATCTGCTGCGCCTCGGCGTCCGCGACGTCGAGCAGCGTCACCTGACGGACGTTCACCTCGTCGGCGATCAGGGCCACGGTATCGGCGAGCGACTCGGCGTCCGGGGCCACCACGGTCAGCTCCGGGAGCGGCAGCCTGACCCGCAGCCCGCCGGCTTTGCGCAGCGCCGCGGCGGCGGAGCAGACCTCGCGGGTCCGGTCCATGGCGGTCACCAGCCCGGGGTCGGACGGCAGCGCCGACACGTCCGGCCAGTCGGCCAGGTGCACCGAGCGCTCGCCGGTCAGGCCGCGCCACACTTCCTCGGCGGCCAGCGGCAGCAGCGGCGCCGCCACCCGGCAGGTGATCTCCAGCGCGGTGAACAGCGTGTCGAAGGCGCGGCGGCCGACGGACGGGTCGGCGCCCGAGGTACCCCAGAACCGCTCGCGCGAGCGCCGGATGTACCAGTTCGTCAGCACGTCAAGGAAACCGCGGAGGCTGTCGCAGGCGTTCGCGACCTCGTAATGGTCCAGCTGCCGCTGGACCGTCTCCGCCATGACCCGCAGCTTGGCCAGCAGGTACCGGTCGAGCAGGTCCTCCGGCGCTGCCGCAGGCGACGCCTCGTAGCCGGCCGCGTTCGCGTACAGGGAGAAGAAATACCAGCTGTTCCACAGCGGGATGAGCACCTGCCGGACGCCCTCGCGGATGCCCTGCTCGGTGACGACCAGGTTGCCGCCGCGCAGGATGGGCGAGGACATCAGGAACCAGCGCATCGCGTCGGCGCCGTCCCGGTCGAACACCTCCCGCACGTCCGGGTAGTTGCGCAGCGACTTGGACATCTTCTGCCCGTCCGAGCCGAGCACGATGCCGTGGCTGACGCAGGTCTCGAACGCGGGCCGGCCGAAGAGCCCGGCGGCCAGCACGTGCATCGTGTAGAACCAGCCGCGGGTCTGCCCGATGTACTCCACGATGAAGTCGCCGGGGAAGTGGTCGTGGAACCACCCGGCGTTCTCGAACGGGTAGTGCACCTGCGCGAACGACATCGAGCCGGACTCGAACCAGCAGTCCAGCACGTCGGTGACGCGGCGCATCACCGACTGGCCGGACGGGTCGTCCGGGTTGGGCCGGGTCAGCTCGTCGATAGCCGGCCGGTGCAGGTCCGTCACCTCGGTGCCGAAATCGGCCTGCAGCTCGGCCAGGGACCCGTACACGTCGGTCCGGGGGAACTGCGGGTTGTCGGACTTCCACACCGGGATGGGACTGCCCCAGTACCTGTTGCGGCTGATCGACCAGTCGCGGGTGTTCTCCAGCCACTTGCCGAACTGGCCGTGCTTGACGTGCTCGGGCACCCAGGTGATCTGCTCGTTCAGCTTGAGCATCTCGTCCCTGATCGCGGTCGTGGAGACGAACCAGGACGTGACCGTCATGTAGATCAGCGGCTTGCGGCACCGCCAGCAGTGCGGGTAGGAGTGGCTGTACGTCTCCTGGCGCAGCAGCACGGTGCCCGCGGTGACCGGGCCGGCCGGGGCGGCGGCGTCGCCGCCGTCGCGCCGGGTGCGCCCGCGCAGGTCGTCGATGATGGCCTGGTTGGCGTCGAAGACGTGCATGCCCGCGTAGTCGGTGACCGGAAAGGTGAACTTGCCGTCCGGGCCGACCGGCACCACCGGCACGATCTGGTACTGATCGGTCAGCAGCTTGTCTTCCTCGCCGAACGCCGGCGCGATATGCACGACCCCGGTGCCGTCGGCGGTGGTCACGTAGTCGGCGTGCAGCACCACATGCGAGTTCGGGTGCCCGGCGAAATAGCCGTAGGGCGGGGCGTAGCGCAGCCCGATCAGGTCGGCGCCCGTGCAGCGCCGGACGATCCGCGAAGCGGCGTCCTCGCCGAGCTCGCGGGCGTAGGCGGGCAGCCGGGCCTCGGCCAGCAGGTACCGCTCGGACCGCCCGGTGACGTCGGACTCGACCACCACGTAGCCGACGTCGCGGTGCACCGCCATGGCCAGGTTGGACGGCAGCGTCCACGGGGTCGTCGTCCAGATCAGCGCGAGCTCGCCCGTCTCCAGCCGGTACCCGACCGTGACCGCCGGGTCCTGGCGCAGCTGGTAGACGTCATCGTCCATCCGCAGCTCGTGCGCCGACAGCGGGGTCTCGTCGTTCCAGCAGTACGGCAGGCAGCGGAACCCCTCGTACATCAGGCCCTTGTCAAAAAGGGACTTGAACGCCCACATGACGCTCTCCATGTAGGTCACGTCGAGCGTCTTGTAGTCGTGCTCGAAGTCGACCCAGCGGGCCTGCCGGGTGACGTAGTCGCGCCACTCCTTGGTATAGCGCAGCACCGACTCGCGGCACGCCGCGTTGAAGGCCGCCAGGCCCAGCTCGTCGATCTCTTCCTTGGTCGTGATGCCGAGCTGGCTCATCGCCTCCAGCTCGGCGGGCAGGCCGTGGGTGTCCCAGCCGAACCGGCGCTCGACCCGCCTGCCGCGCATGGTCTGGTAGCGGGGGATCAGGTCCTTGACGTAGCCGGTGAGCAGGTGGCCGTAGTGCGGCAGGCCGTTCGCGAACGGCGGGCCGTCGTAGAAGACGAACTCATTCGAGCCGTCCTGGCCGGCCGGGCGGCCGCGCACCGACGCGCGGAACGTGTCGTCGCCGGCCCAGTACTCCAGTACCCGTTCCTCGATCTCGGGGAAACGCGGGCTGGCGGGCACCCCGCCGCCGGTCTCGCCGGCGGATGCCTTCGGGTACGTCATCGGTGATCCTTCGCGGTCGGTCCCTCGTGCTGCTGATCACGAGGACGACGCCACCCGGGACCAGGCCCGGGGCGGCACCGCGGTACCACCTCGCTTGCCGCGGCCCGTGTCCCCCGGGAACCGTTCCCGGGGAACCGGGCGGCCGCGACCGCTCGTTTCGGAGGCTGTGACGGGCCCGCCCGTCCGGATCTACTGAGGTGCACGGCACCCGTTCTTCCGGAGGCTCACCGGTGATTGCCGGATCAGCGCCATGTCCTTCTAGCGTAGCGCCATGTTCCTCCTGCCCCGGTGACAGCCGCTGGGCCGCCTGGGTGGCCGGTTGCCCGGGTCGTATTCGGTTACCTTCAGCCCGGTTGGAAGAACGCGAGCATTCTCCGGCTGGCGTCCGGCGATGTCAGGATCTCCTGCATGTGTGCGGACTGCCGGCCGGCAGCACTGGTGCGTTCGAACATCTCGCGTTCGTATTCCTTCACGGCGGCGGGAAAGTCGTCCGGGTGCGCGGCCAGCGCGAGGCCGAGCAGGGCGCCGTCGAGCAGTGCCATGTTGGCGCCCTGCCCCACCGGCGGCATCAGGTGTGCGGCGTCGCCGAGCAGCGTGACGCCTGGCCTCGACGGCCAGGTCAGGCCGACCGGGAGAGTGGTGATCGACCGTGGCAGGATCGTGTCGTCGCAGGCGGCGATCAGTGCGGTGAACCGTGAGTCCCAGCCGGCGAACAGGTCGATCAGCTGCGCCAGGGCGGCGGTTGGGTCGCCGAACGCGATTCCGCTGGTCACGAGCCAGTCCTCGGCGGTGTTGTAGAAGCTGAGGTAGATGCGTGCGCGGCCGTCGCCGTTGCGCTGCGCCGACAGGGATTGTCCTTTGCCTAGCACCCAGTAGTTGCCGCGCCCAACCATCGCCGCGAGGTCGGGGTGGGTGCGGTCGATGTCGGGAATACCGAGCTCAATGACGTGTTGGCCGGTGTGCGCCGGGCGGGCGTCGGTGAGCAGTGCGCGGACCCGGGAGTCCGCGCCGTCCGCGCCGACCAGCAGGTCATACGTCGCGCTGTTGCCGTCGGTGAAGTGCAGCAGACCGTTATGTGCGTGTTCGAGCGCGTGCCGCCAACGCACCGCGCGTTCGGGGAGAGAATCCAGTAGCAGGTTGCGCAGATCGGTACGGTCGACCTCGGGTCGCTCGACTGGGGCGTCGTCGGGCGTGTCCTCCTGGAGCAGCAGGGTGCCGTCTGGCTCCAGAAATGGTTCCCTTTCGACCAGGATTGGATGCCGACTTCGCCGTGTCATTGGCGGGATTCGCCAGATCGTTTGGCAATCCGCCAGCTAGCCTGGCAAACGACACCGGGCGATGACCTTGCCCCTTCCGGGGGCGATGACATAAATAGCCGATAATATATATTATGTAAAGTTAAGGATTTCCGGCCCCTCCCCGTGGGTGCGATGCTGCCCACCTGCCCTGTCTCACTGAAAGTGGTCCCCCGTCTCACTGAATCTGGCCTGACGGCCGGGTACGGGCCGCAGCTGTCTCCTTGAACTAGCATCCGGCACAGGGAGGCGTTCAATGACTGCCAGAGTTCTCCAGCGCGGTGAAGCCCAGCGGCGGTACACCGCCCGCGACAGCGTCATGCTCTTCAAGGCACTGGCGGAGCAGGACGGCGGCGACCTGTCGCTGATGGAGCGGACACTGCCACCCGGCGGCCGGCGGCCGCCGCCGCATCGTCACGCCAACTGCTCGGAGGCGTACTTCGTGCTGGACGGGCTGGTGTCGGTCACGGTTGAGGACCAGGAGCTGGCCGTCGGGCCCGAGGGGTTCGTCCTGGTACCCCGGGGCACCGCGCACACCTTCGGCAATGCCGCCGGCAGCGAGGCCCGGCTCCTGGTGATCCACGCCCCCGCGATGGACGCCTACTTCGCCGGGCTGCACGACCTGTGGAACCGTGCCGAGCCCCCGTCCTCCGACGAGGAACGCGCGCTGATGGCCCGGTTCGGCATGGAGGCGGTCTAGGACAGCGGAGCATGCCACTGCAACCGCGTGCCGCAGATCCCCCGTAGCGCCTGAATTACACCAGTGTAGTGCGCCTCCCCCCGTATGCCGTGCTCGGCGATGGAATAATGCCGATGTGAGGCGGGATCAATGCCGCGTGTGCGACAAACAGGGGGCATGCATCACGTGACTTCATCATCGGAAGCTGATCCGGTCATCGGGAATGTCCTGATCACCGAAGACGAGATCAAGGGGCGGCTCCGCGAGCTCGCGGCGGATGTTGATGCGCACTACGAGGGGCGCGATCTGGTGCTGCTCGGCGTGCTCAGGGGCGCGCTGATGGTGACCGCGGATCTGGCCCGCCTGCTGAAGCACGATCGCGTCGAGGTGGACTGGGTGACCGTGTCGAGCTACGGCAGCAGCACGTCCTCCTCTGGCGTAGTCCGCCTGCTCAAGGAACCGGATACCGACCTCGCTGGCCGCAACGTGCTGATCGTCGATGACCTCATGGACTCAGGACTGACCCTTTCCTGGCTGATCGCCAACATGCTTTCCCGGTCCGCGGCCTCCGTCGAGGTCTTCAGCCTGCTGAGAAAGCCCGAGATGGCGCAATTCGAAGTGCCGTTGCGCTACCTCGGTTTCGACATCCCGCCGAAATTTATCGTCGGCTACGGGATGGATCATGCCCAGCGCTACCGCAACCTGCCGTACATCGCCACGCTGGAGCAGGCCAGCTAGAGTCATCCAGTCTCCTGAAGGAGCGGCCGGCTTCTCTCCGCCAGGCTCGCTGCCTGCGTCACGCAGCGCAGCTGTGCAATGGTGGACTCATGAGTGACACCTGGGATAGCCCGACGGAGGTTCTCAAGGACCGGCTGCGCCTCGGCGCCGGCTTCGGGCCGGCTGACAGCGGCCATGTGCTGGAGCTCATGTCCAGCCTCGCCAGGCACCTGGCCAGGTGGAAGCCCGAGAAGGTAGACCTCGAGATCTCGGTGAAGGACCGCAACGGACCCGAGCAGAAGATCACCCTGGAGGCGCAGCTGCCCGGCCTGGGCCTGGTGGTGGCCACCTCCGCGCACCGCGATCTCGATCACGCCCTGATCGAGGCTCGCAAGGAGCTGATCCGCCAGATCGACGACGAGAAGGCCAAGCGGTCCGACCACAACAAGGTCCCAGCGCCGCGGCGGACGCCGTGAGCTCAGGCCAGGCCCCGGGTCACATCCCGGCTGACGCGACGCCGGCAGGCGACGGCATCGTCATCGGAACCGGCGCTGTCACGGTCGATGCCTACGTCGACTTCCTGTGCCCGTTCTGCCGGCAGTTCGAGCTCGCGTCGGAGGACACGCTGAAGGCCATGGTCACCGATGGGCTGATCAAGCTCGTCTACCACCCGATGTCCTTCCTGGACGAGGCCTCCACCACGCGCTATTCCTCCCGCGCGGCAGCAGCATCGGGCTGTGCGTCCGACGGAGGGAAGTTCCCCGAGTACCTCCGCGCGCTGTTCGTCAGCCAGCCAGCGGAAGGCGGCCCGGGCCTGACCGACGCCGAGCTCGTCGAACTCGGCACATCGGCCGGGCTGACCGATCCTGCGTTCGGGCAGTGTGTCCTCAGCGGCCGCTATCTCGACTGGCCGCCGTACGTGACAGAGCAGGCCACCGCGGCTGGAGTGAGCGGCACGCCGACGGTGCTCGTAGCGGGCGAGCCAGTCGCCGCCGACCCCCGCGCCATCGCTGCCGCCGTGGCGGCCGTGGCACGCGCCCGGTAAGGACGCCTGCGTTTCAGCGGAAACGCGGAGCCAGCGGCGGGCGGCCCTGCGCGCTAGCCGATTGCCCGGCTTCTCCCCCGGAACTCGGCGATGACCTCATCCCCCCGCCGGACCGTCACGTCGTAGATGCCGCTACGGCCATAGCTGATGCGCTCAACGGTTAAGTGCGCGCCGATGGCGACCGGGCGACGTCTCCGCGGAGCCACGCCGGCCCCTTTCCATGATCCCGAAGGATTCGCGTCTCCCAGCGCCCCAAATCCTTCGGGATCATGGAACAAATGACGCTTCGCCACTCAGGCACCGGCACGCGTGAGCTGTCCAGCACCTCAGTCACCACCGGGGGCCGCTGGTCACTACGGTTGCATCATGCTTTCGTACCGGCAGCCGGGCACCATCCTTAAGGACCACACGTTCATCGTTCCGCTTGATCACGCCACGCCCGCAGGCGACAAGGTCAGGCTGTTCGCCCGGGAGGTCGTCGCTGCTGATAAGCAGGCCTCGGACCTGCCGTGGCTGCTGTTCCTGCAAGGCGGTCCCGGGTTCGGCGCGGTCAGGCCGAGCGGGCGCGAAGGCTGGCTGGACCGGGCGCTGAACGACTACCGGGTGCTGCTGCTCGACCAGCGCGGCACGGCCAGGTCCTGCCCGGCCAACCGGCAGACGCTGGCGCTGCACTCCACCGTGCGGGAGCAGGCAGACTACCTGGCGCATTTTCGCGCCGACTCGATCGTCGCCGATGCCGAGCTGATCAGGCACCAGCTCACCGGCGGCCGGCCCTGGAGCGTGCTTGGCCAGAGCTTCGGCGGCTTCTGCACGGTGACCTACCTGTCGTTCGCCCCGGAGGGCATCCGGGAGGCGTTCCTGACCGGCGGCCTGCCCGGCCTGGACGCCACGGCCGACGACGTGTACCGGGCGACCTATCCGATCGTGGCGGCGAAGAATCTCGCGTACTACGACCGGTATCCGCAGGACGTCAAGCGGGCCAAGCAGATCGCCAGGCACCTCGCGCGCGGCGAGACGCTGCTGCCCAGCGGGGCGCGGCTGACCGTGGAGGCATTCCAGTCGCTCGGGCAGGCCCTGGGCTCGGACTCCGGCAGCCACCGGCTGCATTACCTGCTGGAAGACCCGTTCGCCGGCGACGAGCTCTCCGACGACTTCCTCTACCAGATGCAGTCCCGGCTGAGCTTCGCGGCCGCCCCGCTGTACGCGCTCCTGCACGAGGCCTGCTACGCGCAGGACGGCCCGACCGACTGGGCAGCGGAGCGGATCAGGGCGGAGTTCCCCGAGTTCAGTGCCGAGTCAGCGCTGCAGGGCGACGACCCGCTGCTGTTCACCGGCGAGATGATCTACCCGTGGATGTTCGAGAACGATCCGGTTCTCCGGCCACTCCGCCGGGCCGCCAGCCTCCTCGCCCAGCGGGACTCCTGGCCGCCGCTCTATGACTCAGCGCGGCTGCGCGCCAACGACGTGCCGGCCGCGGCCGCCATCTATTACGACGACATGTACGTGCCGCGGGAGTACTCGGCGCAGACTGCTGCCACGATCCGGGGACTGCGGGCCTGGGTAACGAACGAGTACGAGCACGAAGGACTGCGGGTCAGCAACGGCCGCGTGCTCGACCGGCTGATCTCGATGGTGCGCGGCAACGCCTGACGCCAGGCGTGGCCGCACGCAGGCTCCCCCGGCCGCGCACCTGGTGGTGGACCTACCGGATACGGCTGGCCGTTAGGTAGTTGCTATCAAGCAACTGATCGGCTGTAAGGTCGATAAACGTGCGGCGATTCTCCGGGCAGGGCGGCCAAGACGGGCGAGCTGCGCCAGACGGACGGGGCCTAGACGGCCAGGATGGTGACGGCGGCCAGGACCGCGTCGGCGGCCAGGACCCGGACGGCGGCACGAGCGGGAACGGCGACCGCTATAAATGGATAGCGCTGTCGAACACCACGCTCGGCATCACGATGGCGACGATCGACGCGTCGATCGTGATCATCTCGATGCCCGCCATCTTCCGCGGCATCCACCTGAACCCGGTCGCTCCCGGGAACGTCAGCTACCTGCTCTGGATGATCATCGGGTACCTGCTCGTGACCGCGGTTCTGGTGGTCACGCTCGGCAGGCTCGGCGACATCTACGGCCGGGTGCGGATCTACAACCTCGGCTTCGTCGTCTTCACCGCCGCATCGATCGCGCTCTCGCTGGACCCGCTCACCGGCAGCTCGGGTGCGCTCTGGCTGATCGGCTGGCGGATCGTGCAGGCGTTCGGCGGGGCGATGCTGATGGCCAACGCGGCCGCGATCCTGACCGACGCGTTCCCGGCCAGGCAGCGCGGCATGGCGCTGGGCATCAACCAGATCTCCGCGATCTCCGGGCAGCTGATCGGCCTGCTGCTCGGCGGCCTGCTCGCCGCCTGGGACTGGCGCGCGGTGTTCTGGGTCAACGTGCCGATCGGCATCTTCGGCACGGTCTGGGCTTACCGGAGCCTGCACGAGATCGCCACCACCCGGCGCGCCAGGATCGACTGGGCCGGCAACATCACCTTCGCGCTCGGCGCCGGGCTGCTGCTTGTCGCCATCACTTACGGCATCCAGCCCTACGGCGGGCACCCGACCGGGTGGACGAGCCCGTTCGTGCTCGGCGGCCTGGCCACGGGCATTGCGCTGCTGATCGCGTTCTGCGTGCTGGAGACCAAGATCGCGGAACCGATGTTCCGGATGAGCCTGTTCCGGATCCGCGCCTTCGCGGCCGGAAACATCGCCAGCCTGCTCGGCGCGATCGCTCGTGGCGGCCTGCAGTTCATGCTGATCATCTGGCTGCAGGGAATCTGGCTCCCCCTGCACGGCTACGACTTTGTCGTAACCCCGCTGTGGGCAGGCATCTACCTGGTGCCGCTGGCCCTGGGCTTCCTCACCGCCGGCCCGGTCTCCGGCTACCTGTCCGATCGCTACGGGCAGCGGCTGTTCGCGACCTCCGGGCTGCTGGTCACGGCGGCCGCGTTCACCGGGCTGCTGCTCCTCCCTGTCGACTTCCCCTACTGGGCGTTCGCCCTGCTGATCTTCTGCAATGGCATCGGGTCCGGCCTGTTCGCCTCGCCGAACACCTCCGCCATCATGAGCAGCGTGCCGGCCAGGTACCGCGGCGCCGCGTCCGGCATGCGGGCCACGTTCCAGAACTCCGGCATGTCGCTATCGATCGGCATCTTCTTCTCGCTCATGATCGCCGGGCTGGCGTCCACGCTGCCGCGCACGCTGGCCAGCGGGCTGCGCGCCCAGGGCGTGCCGTCGCAGCTGGCCGCGCACATGGCCAGCCTGCCGCCGGTCAGCACGCTGTTCGCCTCGTTCCTCGGCTATAACCCGATCCGCAACTTGCTCCAGGTATCCGGCGAGCTCGCCAGGCTGCCGCGGCGCAACGCCGCCGTGCTGACCGGCAAGCAGTTCTTCCCGCACCTGATCTCCGGCCCGTTCCACCACGGCCTGGTGATCGTCTTCTCCGCCGCGATCGCCATGTCGGTGGCGGGCGCCCTCGTCTCGCTCACCCGCGGCAGGCAGTTCTACTACGACACGCCGGGCACCGGGGAGACATCGCCCGGGTCCGCGCCGCTGGCCGCTTCCGGGAGTTACGCAGACCGCCCGGCGACCACCGCGGCGACGGCCGTCCCGGCGCTGCCAGATCAGGGCCGGAGGGATCTGGCGTAGGCTGTGCCCGTGCCACGATATGAGTACCGATGCCGTGCTTGCGGGGCGACCTTCGAGCGGACCCGGCCAATGAGCGAGGCGTCCGAGCCCTGCGCCTGCCCGGATGGGCACGATGACACCGTGAAGCTGCTGTCCGCGGTCGCCGTCGGCGGCCGGGCCAGTGCCGGGCCGGCTAGCCGCGGCGGCGGGTGCTGCGGCGGCGGCTGCGGCTGCGGCTGAACCGGTGCCGGAGGTCAGCCTCGGGCAGTTCTGCGCCGAGATCGACGCGAGCACGGCGACGCTCGCCGGGCTGGCCGGCGACGGCGACCTGACCCAGCGGGTGCCCACCTGCCCGGACTGGACGCTGCGGGAACTGGCCATTCATGTCGGCCGGGCGCACCGGTGGGCGGCCGCGATCGTCGGCACCCGGTCGGCCGAGTTCATTCCGTTCCGCTCGGTGCCGGACGGCAAGTTCCCGGCCGGGCCAGGCGAACGCGCTTCGTGGCTGCGGGCCGGGGCCGCGCGGCTGGTCGACACGGTGCAGGCGGCCGGCAGCGACCGGGTCTGGGCCTTCGGCGAGATGCGCCCGGCCAGCTTCTGGGCACGCCGGATGGCACACGAGACCGCCGTGCACAGGGCCGACGCCGAGATTGCCGTCGGCCGGACCCCTGACCTTGCACCGGAGCTTGCCGCCGACGCCATCGACGAGCGGCTGGGCATGCTGTCCGGCGCGTTCGACGTGGCCGCGGCCGGCCCCGACCCGCGCCTTGACGCACTGCCGGCCGGCCGGTCCCTGCATGTCCACGCCACCGACGACGGCCTGGACGGAGCCGGCGAGCTGACCGTGCGCAGCACGCCGTCCGGGATCACGGTGCAGCATGGCCACGCCAAGGGCGACGTCGCGCTGCGGGGCCCGGCCGTGCGGCTGCTGCTCGTCCTGGTCAGGCGGCTGCCGCCGGATGACCCGTCCATCGAGGTACTCGGCGACGCCCCGGCGCTATCCCGCTGGCTTGAGCACACCCCGTTCTGACCGCTGGCCCGGCACGCCCTGCCGGGCCGGCCGGCCCGGCACGCCCGTTCTGACTCCGGACGGCTGAGTCCGCCGCCGCAGCCGTCCGGATCCGCTGCTACAGCCAGCCCACCCGGGCGCTGATCAGCGGCGCGCTGCCGGCGCCATTGCCCGGGGCAGTGGCCAGTTCACCGGCCTTCACCCGGCCGAGCAGCCGGTCGACCGCCGCCATGATCTCCGGGACGCAGCCGCGCAGGCTCTCGGCGTCCCGCGCGAACGAGCCGTCCCCGCCGGACGATTCGTCACCGTCGATGCCCGCCCGCCGCAGCAGCCCCGCCAGGTCGGCGAGCTGCTCCCCCACCCAGCCGACCGGGCTAGCCGATAGCTGCCGGTCGAATACCCGGTGGCCGGGCTCCCAGCCGGTGAACGCCGGGTGGTGATGCGCGCGGTCCAGGCTGCCAGGCGGGCTGTCGACCGACTCCAGCAGGTCAGCCCGCCAGACCGGCTGGCCGATCCCGATCGGCTGGGCCGAGTAGATGGAGCCCTTCAGCTCGCCGCGCTCCAGCATCCGGACCTCCAGGCGGACGCCGCGCTCGGCGCTCTCCTGGCCTTCGAGCGGCGCCGGGTCGATGAAGTACAGGTCGCTGAGCAGCACGCTGACTCGTTCAAAGCCAAATGCGTAGAGCATCGCCGCGCCTTTCTCCGCACGTCGCCGGCCGGATAGGTTCCGGCCGGCTATCTCGGGTCGGGACGGTCGACGTTGCGGTGCCGCGACGCCGACGCGATCCACCGGTCCTCCCGGCCCGGCAGCAGGTTGAAGCGGCTCTCCATCCGCTGCCCGCCTTCGTGATCGCCGTACCGCAAGTCGATCGTTACCGGCTGCCGTGACTCGACTACCTTCTTTGCCTCGGCATACTGCGGGTCGGCCGGATCCCGGAACGCGGCCTGCCAGAAACCCACATCGCCAGCAGGAATGTAGAGATCGCGGCTCTGGCGGCGGAAGTCAGGCGACGGGTGCTCAGAATCTGCCATCAGGGGCCTTGGCGAGAACCGCCAGCCGTGCACGACCGCGAGTCCGGTGCCGGCGTTGCGCAGCGAGAGCGCCAGGTAGACAACGCAATCGTGGCCGCCGGCCGGGACATCCGCGTCCCGGCCGAATTGGCCGCGGGCCGACAGGTCGCCGACCTCCCCGCCGGCCGCCACCAGGGCCGCTCCCCCGCCACCCGGCGCGTGCACCCACATGCCGTCGCCGAAGAGGATCTTCTGGTCGGCGTCCTGCAGGTGCGACGGCATCAGCAGCGGGCGCAGCCCGGCGAGCAGGGACCGCTCAGCCGCCCGGGCTGCCCGGTTCGCCGACTTGACCGAGGCGAATGTCGAGACCGCAAGCACCAGCGTGCCGCCTGCGGTGGCCAGCGACGCGATAGTCGCCCAGTCCGGGTTGGTCACGAAGCTAAGGCTAGGCGAGTCGGGCTGGTCACGAGGCTAAGGCTAGGCGAGGATGGCCTTTACGGGCCGGGGCGGGCCCACACTGCTAGACTATTTTTTCGCTAAATGATGCCTAAAATCCTTTTTGCCGGTATTTGCCCTGCAGCTTGCTGTCACCCTTCGTGAGGCCACAATTGCGCACTGCGCTGCGAGAGTTCGTGCTCGACGACAGCGGCATGCCGGAGTCCGACGACTACCTGGTGGCGCTGGGGCCACGGCTGCGCTGGCACGGCGACGGCAGGGCCACGACGGTCCGGCGGGCCTGGCTGGATACCTTTGACTGGCGGCTCTACCGGGCCGGCCTGACGCTCGAGCTCACTAGCGGACGCGGCACCGCAGAGCTGACGCTGACCGGGCGGGACGGCGCGGTGGTCGCCGCCCAGCAGGCCGGAGTGGCGGGCGGCCGGCCGAGGTGGCCGGGCCTGATCGAGATGCTGCCGGTCGGGCCGCTCCGCGAGCGGCTGCGCCCGGTCGTCGGAGTGCGGGCGCTGATGCCGGTCGCGCGGGCGGCAAGTACCGTGCACGGGCTGCGGGTGCTCAACTCCGACGACAAGACGGTTGCCCGGGTGACGGTGGATCGTATGTCGGTCAGCTATCCGGCCCGGGCGGTGCTGCCGCCCCGCCTGGCGGTCACCGCGTTGCGCGGTTACCAGGCGCAGGCGGACCGGCTGGCGGACATCCTGGCTGCCTCGCGCGGGGTGACGGACAGCGCCGGCGGCGCGCTGGAGGCAGCCCTGGCCGCGGCGGGCCGCCACCCCGGCGACTACACCGGCAAGGTCAGCGTCCGGCTGGTCCCGCAGTCCCCCGCCGTCGTGGCCGTGGCGGCCGTGCTTGAGCAGCTACTCGGCACGCTGCAGGCCAACGTCGGCGGCGCGGCGCGCGACATCGATACGGAATTCCTGCACGACCTGCGCATCGCCGTGCGGCGCACCCGGTCGACGCTCAAGCTGGCCGGAGATGTGCTGCCGGGCGGCCTGGCCGGCCGGTTCCGGCCCGAGTTCAAGTGGCTAGGGGACCTGACAACACCGACCAGGGACCTCGACGTGTACCTGATGGGCTTCGCAGCCATGGCAGCCGGCCTGGTCGCGGCGTCGCCGGCTGAACTGCAGCCGTTTCACGAGGATCTAGCCCGGCGGCGTGCGGCAGAGCAACGGCAGCTGGCCCGGGGGCTGCGTTCTGCCCGGTTTTCGAAGCTCAGCACCGAATGGCGGGATGCCCTGGGCAGCGCGGCCGGCAGCCGCCGGGGCCGCCCTTCCGCCGCCCAGCTTGCCGCCCGCCGGATCCGCCGGGCGCACCGGCGGGTGCTCGCCGACGGCGGCGCCATCACCGCGGCATCCGCCCCGGAATGCATGCACGAGCTGCGCAAGCGCTGCAAGGATCTGCGTTACCTGCTGGAGATCTTCGGCTCGCTGTATGACCCCGGCGAGCACTGGCAGGCGGTCAGGGAGCTTAAGTCCTTGCAGGACTGCCTCGGCGAGTTCCAGGACACCGAGGTGCAGCGCGGCGAGATCCGGGCCTTCGCCAGCCAGATGATGGACGCGCGGACCGCGCCGGCGGCGACGCTGCTCGCCATGGGCGAGGTCGCGACCGGGCTCGCCATCCGGCAGCGGCAGGCGCGCAGCGAGTTCGCCGGGAGATTCCGTGACTTCGCCAGCCCGGCCAGCCAGCACCGGATCCTGGCCATGACCGAGACGGCCGCGTCATGAAGATATTCGCCACCTACAACATCAAGGGCGGCGTGGGCAAGACCGCCACCGCCGTCAACCTGGCCTACCTGGCGGCACGGGACGGCTACCGGGTGCTGCTCTGGGATCTGGACCCGCAGGCGGCTGCCACCTTCCTGTTCCGCGTCCGGCCGCGGGTCAAGGGCGGCGGCAAGGCCCTGATCCAGGGCACCCGCAGCCTGGAGGGGGCGATCAAGGGCACCGACTTCGACAACCTCGACCTGCTCCCCGCCGACTTCACCTACCGGAACCTGGACCTGCTCCTTGACGCGGCCAGGAAGCCGGCCCGCAAGCTCAGCCGCCTGCTCGCGCCGCTGCGGGCCTCCTACGACGTCGTCTTCCTTGACTGCCCGCCCAGCATCTCGCTGCTGTCCGAGAGCGTGCTGCATGCCGCCGATACCCTGCTCGTGCCGCTGATCCCGACCACCCTGTCGGTCCGCACTCTCGACCAGCTGACCGAATTCATCGCGGGCTTCGACGGGCAGCGGCCGGATATCCTCGCGTTCTTCTCCATGATCGACCGGCGTAAAAGCCTGCACAAGGAGATCGCCGCATCGCTGCCCGGGCAGCGATCCGATGTCGCCGCCACGGCCATCCCGGCGCTGTCGCTGATCGAGCAGATGTCCGTGCAGCGCGCCCCGGTGGCCGCGTTCTCGCCGCGCAGCACCGCGGCCCGCAGCTACGCGCAGCTGTGGGCGGAGGCGCGGGAGCGCAGCGCGCTGCCGCCAGCGAAGTCACGCTAGCCCGGGTCCGGCTGCCGGTGCCCGGCCGGCGCTGCGGTGCCCGGCCGGCCGCCGGGGCGCGGACGGCCGCCGGGGCGGGCGCGGTCAGTCGAGGCCGCGCAGGAACGCGATCATTGCCTCGCTGACCTCGGCGGGCCGTTCCTGCTGGGTCCAGTGGCCGCAGCCGGGCAGCAGCACCGTGCCCCGCAGCCGGGGGAGGTACTCGCGCATCCTTGGCAGCAATTCGCGCGTGCCGGGGAAGTTCACCACGAGATCGCGGTCGCCGGCCATGTACAGAGCGGGCACCGTGACGGGCGCGCCATGCCAGGCCGCGGTGAGTTCCCAGCTGCGGTCCAGGTTCCGGTACCAGTTCAGCGCGCCGGTGAAGCCTGCCGCCGCGTACTCCGCGGCGAAAACGGATATGTCGTGGGCGGTCAGCCAGCCTGGCAGCGCGGGAGGATCCACGCAGATGTCAAGGAACCCGCCGCCGGGCGGCACGAGCGGCAGGCCGCCGGGCCCGTCGCCTGACGCGCTGAACAGGAGCTTGCGGAAAGTGGCCGGGAGGTCGCGGGCGAGCTCGGCGTCGGCGACGCCTGGTTCCTGGAAATACACCATGTAGAAGGATTCACCGATTCCGGCGCGCATGGCCTTGACCGGCGCGGTGGAGCCGCGAGGGCGGTAGGGGACGCTCAGCCCGATCACCCCGCGTACCCGGTCTGGCCGCAGCAGCGCGGTGTGCCAGGCCACCGGCGCGCCCCAGTCGTGCCCGGCCAGCACCGCCTGACGCTCGCCGAGCATGTCCATCAGCCCGACGATGTCGCCGGTCAGGTGCAGGATGGTGTAGGTATCCGCGGCGGGCGGCTGCTCCGTGCGGCAGTACCCGCGCTGGTCCGGCGCGACGGCGTGGTAGCCAGCGGCGGCAAGGGCGGTCAGCTGGTGCCGCCATGAGTACCACGACTCGGGGAAGCCGTGCAGCAGCAGCACGAGCGGCCCGCTGCCCGCCTCGGCTATGTGCATCCGCAGGCCGCGGACGTCCAGGTCCCGATGGCTGATGCCCGTGAGGCCGCTATCAGTGAGGCCGCTATCAGTGAGGCCGCCGCTAGGCTCCGTCATGACGGGAGGATAGCCGCCCAGAGTGCCCGGACGACGACATATGGGCTGCCAGGTGCCGCGACAGAGAGTCACAGCTGCACCTTTGAGAGTCACAACTGCACCTTTGTGACCCATTGCGCGCCTCTGCCGCATCTATTCGGGGCATGCTAGTACCTGCGATGCTGCGCCTGAATGAGGGGGGCCCTGTGAGTCGCAGGCTTCTCCGGCTTGAGATACCGGTGTTCCCGGACCGGCGGATGTTCCGGATACACGACGCGACCGACGATCCGGACGCGATGGGTGGTCCGGTGCCGTCCAACGACGCCCTCGTCAGCTCTAACCGGGAACAGATGCTGGTGATGAGCCTGCAGGAGAACGTCGGCGTACGGGTCACCATCGAGGAATGGGACAGCGCGCCTCCGGCCTTCAGCGACGGCTACGAGGACGAGGCCAAGTGCGTGCTCTACCTGCGCGGTCAGCTCAGCGTGGACATGGGCTCGGCCGGGCCTGCCATCCGCAGCCTGCGCCTGGCGGGCGGCGTGGGCGACTACGGCGTGCGGGTCTACGCCCGCAACCGCGCGGAGGTCGTCCGCCTGTACAGCGAGCTCTTCGAGCGGGACTTCGACCCGCTCGGCGATGACTTCCAGCGGGCGCGCAAGCAGCTTGACGGACTGGAGCAGTACCTGCTGCAGTTGTGGCGCGAAGCCTGATGTCCTAAGCCCCGCCGGAGCCTAAGCCCCGCCGGAGCCTAAGCCCCGCCGGAGCCTAAGCCCCGCCGGTGTCCTAGCTGCCTGTCCGGGCTGCGTGTCCTGGCCCGCCGGTGCCCTAGCCGCCCCGCCCGGTGCCCGGCGCGGCGGCCGACCTACGCCCGTGGCGGTCCGCGGGTCTCCCTGACCGGCCGCCCTCCTTCCGGGCTGCGTTCCCGGGCTTGGCGGCCGCCTTGCCGGCGGCCGCCTTGCTGGTCGCCGCCTTACTTGTCGCCGCCTTGCTGGTCGCCGCCTTGCTGGCGGCCGTCTTACTGGCGGCCGTCTTGCTGGCGGCCGACCCTGAAGCCTTGGTCGTCGCCGGCGCGCTGGCCTGCGCCGTCTGCCCGGACTGGCCCAGCGGGGCGGCCCGCTGTCCGTGCACGCCGCGGTCAGGAACGGTGCGGAGCGGCATCAGCGAGTAAACCGTCAGCGAGAGCAGGGCGACAACGGCCACCACCAGGAAGGAAGCCAGCACCCGGCCCCGCGGGGTCCGCAGGCCAGCCGCCAGGCCTGGACGGCCAAACTTCGACAGGCGCAGCGCCAGCGACGGATCGTCGCCGGCGAGCTGGCGCTCCATCTCAGCGAGGATGCGCTGCTCTTCCATGGAAAGCGCCATGGCGCCACCTCCGCCGAGCGCACAGTAAGGACTGACTTCTACTATCCCCCACCGCAACATTTTTATCCGCTCTTTGCCATCTGGTTCCGCCACGCAGCGGCAGCTGCCATCGAATATGTGTTTGCGTAAATCGAACTGCTGTTCTACCGTTGGACCGGTGCGCTGGGACAACCTGAGGGACAGCGCCGCCGGGCCGGCCCGCAAGCCAGGTGCGGCGACGCTCCCGCTGTTCGAGATGGGAGCGGTGGCCAGGTCGTTCGACACCCCGGGCTTCCGCGGGATGACCTTCTACGAGGTGCATGCCCGCACGATCATCAACCAGGTGCCGCCGGCCTCGAGGATGGCGTTCCGCTGGACGATCAATCCCTACCGCGGCTGCTCGCACGCGTGCGCCTACTGCTTCGCCAGGAACACCCACACCTATCTCGACATGGATGCCGGGGCCGACTTCAATTCCAGGATCGTGGTCAAGGTAAACGCCGCCGAGCTGGCCCGCCGGGAGCTCGCGGCGCCGCGCTGGCCGGGAGAGCACGTCGCAATGGGCACCAACGTGGACTGCTACCAGCGCGCCGAGGGCCGCTACCGGCTGATGCCCGGAATCATCGCGGCGCTGCGGGACGCCGCCAATCCGTTCTCCATCCTGACCAAGGGCACCCTGATCCTGCGCGACCTGGACTTGCTCGCGGAGGCGGCGGAGGTCACCGACGTCGGGCTGAACCTGTCCGTCGGATCTACCGACCCAGGGCTCTGGCGATCGGTCGAGCCCGGCACGCCGAACCCGCAGCGGCGGCTGGAGGCCTGCGCCGCCATCACCGGGCGCGGCCTGCGCTGCGGAGTGCTGATGGGCCCCGTGCTGCCCTTCCTGTCTGATGCCCCCGGCCAGCTGGAGGCAACCGTCCGGCAGATCGCCGCGGCCGGCGCCGCGCACGTCACCCCGATCGTGCTGCACTTGCGGCCCGGGGCGCGCGAGTGGTACCTGCGCTGGCTCGGCGAGCAGCACCCCGAACTCCTCCCCCGCTACCAGGGGCTTTACGGGGCGCGCGCGTATGCGCCCCGCGCCTACCAGCAGCACATCACCGAGCAGGTCCGGCAGCTGGCCGAGCGACACGGCGTCGGCCGGGCATGCCCGGCCGGCGCCCGCAGGCTGCCCCGTGCCCGCCGGCCGGCCGCCGCCGCGGCCGGCCATCCCGCCCGGGCAGCTGCCAGTCAGGGCGTTCAGCTATCGCTGCTCTGAGCTGTATCGCTGCCCGGGCCGGTATCGCTGCTCGGGCCGGCCGGCCCGACCGGTAGGCCCGCCGCCTGCCAGGCATGGAATCCGCCGTCCAGGTCAGTCGCGTTCCGGATGCCGAGATCCTGCAGGGCGGCGGCCGCCAGGCTGGAGGTATAGCCCTCCGAGCACATGACGATCACGCGAAGGTCATAGCAGGCCAGGGGCAGCCGGGCGCTGGAGGCGGGATCGAGCCGCCATTCAAGGACATTCCGCTCGATGACAAGAGTGCCCGGCACCTCGCCCTCGGCCGCACGCTGCGCGGCAGGCCGGATGTCGACGAGAAGCGCCCCGGCGCGGGTGGCCGCCCTAGCCTGGCCCGGGCTGAGGCGGTCAAGCCGGTTCCTGGCCTCGGCCAGTACCTGGTCGATCGTGCGGGCGCCATCCGGCGGTGCGGCTGTCACCAGTTCAGCTCCGCGTGCTCAGTGGACACGTGGACCAGGCCGCTGCCGGTCAGCTCGTATCGGCGCATCGCGGTGAGCGGCGGGGAGTAGGCGTGCACGCTGACCGCAGGCCCGGCCGAGGCATTGACCATGTCGTGGACGTGGCCAGCCCCGAACAGCCTGACATCGCCGGCCGCGAACGTCCGGTTACTTGCCCTGGGCCGCATGGCCGGGACCGTGCGCTCGCGCAGCCGGCCTTGCGCGACCGCGAACGCGCCCACGGCCTCGCCATGATCGTGGAAGCCGGTCTCCTGACCCGGTAGCCAGCTCAACAGCCACACCTCATGATCGTCGGTCAGCTCAAGGCGCTGGTACCAGCGCCGCCCGGCATCGAACCGAACGATATCGCGCCAGCTCGCCGGCTGCGCCGCGGTGGCGCTCACGATGTGACCGAGTCTCAGCTGGCTGGCCAGGGTCCGGGTGCTCATGCTGGTAGCATTCATCCTATTAATCCTATCGTTTTCATGGGTAAATCTTGCCGACACCGTAGCACGCGGCGTGCCCGGCAGAAAGGAAGCGGAAAAGATCAGTCCCTGGCGCGCCGGCGAGTCCCCGGCGGCGGCCTGGCTGAGCCGGCGCCGGGGCTCCCCGGGACGGCCGGGGCACGGCACCCGGTGAGCAGCCGGGCCGCTGCTGCGCCCGGTGCGCGGCGGGCGGAGCAGCGGCAGCCGCCACGTACAGTTGACTGCCGTGAGGGCCGACCGCTTGGGCGATGGCCAGCGGACACCGGACCGGCTGGTCGTCCGGACCGTCCCGGTAGCCGACGACGGCGACCTGCTGGCCCTGCTCCCCGGTCCTGCCGCGGTCAGCTGGATCCGGCGCGGCGCCGGCCTGGTCGGCTGGGGCGAGACGGCCGCAATTTCGCTGCCGGCCGGCGAGGACCGGCTCACCGCCGGCCAGAAATGGCTGCGGGCACTGTTCGAGACCGCCGAGGTCGATGACCGCGTCGGCCTGGCTGGCTGCGGGCCGGTGGCATTCGGGAGCTTCACCTTCGACCCCGCCTCGGACGGATCCCTCCTCGTGGTGCCGCGCACGGTGATCGGCCGCGCCAGGGGCCGGACCTGGCACACCACGATCGACGACGGCACGGGGCAGGATGGCGCCGGGCGGGACGGCGCAGGGCCGGGCGCCCTGCCAGCGTCGGCCGGCCCGCCCGTCCTGCCCGGTGGCATCCGCTGGCACGACGGCAGTCTGTCCGCGCCGCAGTGGCAGCGCGCGGTGGCCGCCGCGGTCGAGCGGATCTCCGCGGGCGCGCTCGCGAAGGTCGTGCTCGCGCGCGACCTGCACGCAACGGCAGGCAAGCCGATCGACGTCCGGGTCGTGCTGCGCAGGCTGTCGGCGCGGTACCCGGATTGCTATGCGTTCGCCTGCGGCGGCCTCACCGGCGCGACCCCCGAGCTGCTGATCAGGCGCGAGGGGCGGCAGGTCAGCTCCTACGTGCTCGCGGGCACCGGCGGCCGCGGCGGGACCGCGGCGCAGGACGCCGCGCTCGGCGCGGCCCTGCTCGCCTCGGCCAAGGACGCCGAAGAGCACTCCTACGCAGTCGACTCGGTCCGCGACGTGCTCGCCCCGCTCTGCGACCGGCTGGACATCGAGCCGAGGCCGTCGCTGCTCCGGCTGGCGAATGTCCAGCACCTCGCGACGGCCGTCAGCGGGACCCTGGTCCGGGACGCGTCGGCCCTCGCACTGGCCGCCGCGCTGCATCCGACCGCCGCTGTCTGCGGCACCCCCGCCGAGACCGCCATGGAGCTGATCAGGGAGCTTGAGGGCATGGACCGCGGCCGCTACGCGGGCCCGGTTGGCTGGGTGGACGCGCGCGGCAACGGCGAGTGGGGCATCGCGATGCGCTGCGGCCTGCTCAGCGGGCGGCAGGCCCGGCTTTTCGCGGGCTGCGGCATCGTGGCCGGATCGGATCCGGCGGCCGAGCTCGCCGAGGCGCAGGCGAAGTTCCGGCCCATGCAGGACGCGCTGGAAGGCTGACCGCGCATGCTGGGCGATAATGCCCCGGATGCCGGCAGCGGTGCCCTGGCGCGAGGCATTATCACGGTGCGGTTGCGGTTCCGTAAATGCTTTCGACCGCTTCGTCCGGCCGGGTAGACAGTGCCTCGCCGTGCGTGTACCCACGAAGAGTGACCATTCACCTGCCTGCGCTCGTCGTCAGGCCCGAAGGAGTCCGCACATGACATCTATGACCAAGCGAGTCACCGCCCTGGCGGTGGCGGTACTGGCTGCCGGCGGACTTGCCGCATGCGGAAAGTCGGCTACGCCATCGACAGGCAGCAGCACTAGTAGTGCCAGTACGCCGCCCAGCAAGCCCGCGGGCACGCTGCGGATCGTGGCGACCGCCGGACCCGACCACATCGACACGGTGCCGGCCTACTACACGGCCGACTACATGCTCGAGCGCGCCTACACCCGGCAGCTGCTCAGCTACCCCTACGCGGTGCCGACGAGCCTGAGCAGCCCCGGCTGGACGAAGGCAACCACTCCGGTCGCCGATGTCGCGACCGTCGTGCCGAGTACCTCGAACGGCGGCATCACCAACAGCGGGAAGACTTACACCTTCCACATCAGGCCGGGGGTGGACTGGAATACCAGCCCGGCGCGGCAGGTGACGGCAAGTGACTTCATCCGCGAGTTCAAGGCGTTCTCGAACCCGGTGAGCCCGGTCGGCAACCCGCTCTACTACCAGAGCACGATCGCCGGGCTGACCAAGTACGCCAGTCAGGAGACCGCGTACTTCGCGATGAAGTCGCACAAGCCGACGGCCACGAACATCGCGAACTTCCAGAACACGCACACCATCTCCGGGCTGTCCGCGCCGAATCCGCTGACGCTGAAGATCACCCTGATGGCGCCGGCCAGCGACTTCCTGTACATGATGGCCATGCCATTCACTTCGGCCAGGCCGGTTGAATACGACGCCTACGTGCCGAACAGCCTGCAGCTTGACACGCACACCATCTCCGACGGGCCGTACCAGATCACCTCGTACATCGCCGGCAAGTCACTCACGATGATGCCCAATCCCGCCTGGAAGCAGTCCACCGACCCGATCAGGCATCAGTACGTCAAGGAGATCACCGAGACGGACGGGGTCGCCTCCGCTCAGACGCAGCTGGCCGACGAGCAGGCGGATACCTACGACCTCGTCGGCGCGGACACCCCGTTCGAGCCGACCGCCATCGCCGGCGAGCTGGCCAAGAAGGACCCGAAGTTCAAGGTCTGGCCGGACAGCAACACCTTCCCGTACGTCGTGTTCAACCTGCGCAGCCCGAACAGCGGCGGCGCGATGGGCAAGCTCGGGGTACGCCAGGCCGTCGAGTACGGCCTTGACAAGGTTGCCGTCCAGAAGGTGTACGGCGGGCCGACGGTCACCCAGATCATCAACACCGCGATCCCGCCGGGCAACACCGGCTACCAGAACTACAACCTCTACCCGGACAACAACGGCGACGGCAACACGGCGAAGTGCAAGTCGACGCTCGCCGCGGCCGGCTACCCGCACGGGGTGTCGCTGACGTACCTGTACCCCAACGACAGCGTGGACACGCAGGTATTCGTGGCCATCCAGGCCAGCCTGAAGCCCTGCGGAATCAACCTGAAGGGCAAGTCGGAGCCAGGCTCGAGCTTCTTCGTCGATCTCGGCAACTCGCCGGAGAACAACAAGGCGGGCACCTGGGACATGGGCCAGCCTGGCTGGTTCCCCGACTGGTTCGGCAACAACGGCCGCACGGTCATCTCGCCGCTGTTCCAGACCAACTGCGTGGTCAACACCAACAACTACGGCTGCTACAACAGCACGGCGCTGGACGGCATCATCAAGCAGGCCGAGGCAGCGACCACGCTGTCGGCGGCCGGGGCGCTGTGGCATCAGGCGGACGAGAACGTCATGCACAACGCGGTCATCGTCCCGCTGCTGAACCAGCTCCAGGCGTATTACTCCAGCACGAGGGTGCATAACGCCGGCTCGGCGGCCATCGCGTTCCAGCCCAACATCGGCGGCCCGGACATCACCAACGTCTGGCTCAGCCCGAGCAGTTCCTGATCGAGTTAGCCCGATTATCCGGCCGGGTATGCATCAGGCATACCCGGCCGGACTCAGGCACAAGGAACACCGTTACTCTCTTGATCCTGGGTTACTCCAGGTAGCCCGTGGTGCGGCAGGTGCGTTCGGGACCTGGCGCCAGGCACGTCCGACTGCCGCCGGGCAGCCGCATCGGAGGGATTAGTGAGCCTGCTCGAGGTGACCGACCTCCGGGTAAGTTTTCCCACCGCCGACGGCCTCGTGCAGGCGGTGCGCGGCGTCTCGTTCAGCGTTGACAGCGGCCGGACCATCGGCATCGTCGGCGAGTCGGGCAGCGGCAAGACCGTGCTCACCCAGACCCTGCTCGGCCTGACCCAGGGCGGGCGGATAGAAGGCAAGGCCGTCTTCGACGGCACCAACCTGCTCGGCCTCCGCCCGGACCAGTTGCGGAAGGTCCGCGGCGCGGAGATCGCCGTCATCTTCCAGGACCCGCTGACCAGCCTGCACCCGCTCTACAAGGTCGGCTGGCAGATCGTGGAGATGATCAGGTCGCACGACCGGTCCGTCAGCAAGAAGCAGGCAACCGAGCGCGCGATCGACCTGCTCGGCCGGGTAGGGATCCCGCGGCCCCGCGAGCGGGTGAACGACTACCCGCATCAGTTCTCCGGCGGGATGCGGCAGCGGGCGATGATCGCGATGGCGCTGTCGCTGAGCCCCAGGCTGATCATCGCCGACGAGCCCACCACCGCGCTGGACGCCACCGTGCAGGCCCAGATCCTTGATCTGCTGCTCCGGCTGCAGCAGGAGTCCGACACCGCGCTGATCATGATCACTCATGACCTCGGGGTCGTCGCTGACATCGCCGACGACGTGATGGTCATGTACGCGGGGAAGGCGGCGGAGAAGGCCGGCAAGCACGACATCTTCTACCTGCCGCATCATCCCTACACCAAGGGTCTGCTCGAGTCGATCCCGAACAGCTCCGCGGCAGGGCAGCGACTCCGGCCGATCACGGGCCAGCCGCCCAGCCTGATCAGGCTGCCGTCCGGCTGCGCCTTCCATCCCCGGTGCGCGTACGTGATGGACAAGTGCCTGACCGAGCAGCCCCGGCTGGCGCCGGTAGGCGACGACGGCAATCATGTCTCCGCCTGCTGGCTGCCCGTCACGGCGGCCGGCCTGGCCGCGGAGGCAGAGGAACTGCGGCGGCGGGCGGTCGGGCTCGGCCGCAACGAGGCGGCCGCGAAGATCGCCGAGGCCATCGCGGAGCGGCCGGAGTCCGAGGGGAGCGTGATCGCGTGAGTGACACGCTGCCGCGTGACGCCGCCCGGCCCGTGCCGCCGGAGGCGGCCGAAGATGACGTGCTCGTGCGGGTGGACAAGCTGGTCAAGCACTTCCCCGTGCGCGGCGGCGGCCTGATCCGGCGGACTGTCGGCCAGGTCCAGGCCGTGGACGGGGTTTCGCTGGTGGTGCGCAGGGGCCAGACGCTCGGCCTGGTCGGCGAGACCGGCTGCGGCAAGTCGACCCTCGCCCGCTGCATCGCCGGGCTGATCCCGGTCACCTCGGGAACGGTCACGTTCGAGGGCCGTAACATCACCAACCTGTCCCGCAGGGCCATGCAGCCGTTCCGCAGGGAGATCCAGATGATCTTCCAGGACCCGTACGGCTCCCTGAACCCGCGGCGCCGGGTCGGCGCGATCATCGGTGACCCGTTCGCCGTGCACAAGACCGCAAAAGGCGCCGCGCGCAAGAAGGCCGTCCAGGAACTGATGGAGCGGGTCGGGCTCAACCCCGAGCACTTCAACCGCTTTCCCGCGGAGTTCTCCGGCGGCCAGCGCCAGCGGATCGGCGTGGCCCGCGCGCTCGCCCTCCGGCCCAAGCTGATCATCTGCGACGAGCCCGTTTCCGCCCTCGATGTCTCGATCCAGGCGCAGGTGCTCAACCTGCTCGCCGACCTGCAGAGCGACTTCGGCCTGTCCTACCTGTTCATCGCCCATGACCTGGAAGTCGTCAGGCACGTGAGCAACGACGTCACGGTGATGTACCTGGGACGGGTCGCGGAGTCAGGACCCAAGGACCAGGTCTACGAAACCTCCCGGCATCCGTACACCGCGGCGCTGCTGTCCGCCGCCCCGGCCGCTGATCCCGACGCTGCCGCGGAGCGCCGCCGGATCATCCTTACCGGCGACGTGCCCTCCCCGATCAATCCGCCGGACGGCTGCCGGTTCCATCCCCGCTGCCCGAAGGCGCAGGAACTCTGCGGCCAGCAGGAGCCGGTACTTGAGGTCAAGCCAGGCGACCCGGCCACGCACCTGACCGCCTGTCATTTCCCCGTGCAGGCAGGCGAGTCCCTGGCCAGGGTGGCAGGAAGGGACCGACGATGAGCCTCAGCTCACTGGAGTTCCAGGCCGCCTCGGCCGAGTCGGCGCCCGAGCAGGCGATCGAGGGCCGCAGCCAGTGGCAGCTCACCAGGCGCCGGCTACTGCACGACAAGGTGGCCATCGCCTCCATCGTGGTGATCCTGGTGATGGTGATACTGGCCATCACGGCACCGCTCTTTGCCAGCCTCACCGGTCACGCCCCGGACCAGGCGTTCACGAACACCGGCACGACGAGCACCGGGGCGCCGGTCGGCCCGGGCACGCACGGCTTCCTGCTCGGCACTGACTACATCGGCCGCGACCTGTTCATCCGGATCCTCTACGGAGCGCGGATCTCGCTGTTCGTCGGGATCGTCACCACCGCGATCGCGACCCTGGCCGGGGTCAGCATCGGCCTGATCGCCGGGTATTTCGGCGGCTGGGTGGACACCGTGCTCGCCAGGTTCATCGACACCGTCCTGGCGTTTCCCTACATCGTGCTCGCGCTCGCGCTCGCGGCGATATTCAGCCCGAGCCTGACGATCGTGATCGGGGTCATCTCGTTCTTCTCCTGGGCGGGCATCTCCAGGATCGTCCGCGGCCAGACTCTCTCGCTCAAGGAGAAGGAGTACATCGAGGCGGCCAGGTCGCTCGGCGCTGGACCATGGCGGATCATGTTCATCGACATCCTGCCCAATCTGCTCGGCCCGGTGCTCGTGCTGGCGACCTTGTACATTCCGATCGCCGTCATTTTCGAGGCCACTCTGTCGTTCCTCGGCATCGGCATCCCGGAGCCGACGCCGAGCTGGGGCAGCATCCTCGCCGAGGCGCAGAACTACTACACCGTCGCCTGGTGGTACGTGGTCTTCCCCTCCGTCGCGCTGCTGGTCACCACGCTGGCGTTCAACCTGCTCGGCGACGGGATCAGGGACGCGATGGACCCGCGGACCGAGCGGATCTTCGCCGCGGGCAGCCAGCGCCGCAGGAGCAGGCGGCGGCCGAGCGTGGTCTCCGCGTTCTCCGCGGCAGGCCCGTCCGCTGAGTTCCCTGACCCGCCGCGGCAGCCTATGCCGCCGACACCGTAGCTGGGGAGCTGAGCTAGCCATGGGCCTCGCGCGGTTTCTTGTCCGCCGGATCCTGACCGGGATCGTCGTGCTGTGGATCGTCGCCACCGGAACATTCCTGCTGTTCTTCACCAGGCCGGTAGCGGTGGTCGCCAGGGAGCTAGCCGGCCGGTCGGCTACCCCTCAGGTGATCAGCGAAGTCATCAGGAACCTTGGCCTGAACCTGCCGCTCCGCGTGCAGTACTGGCATTTCATCGACGCTACGGCGCACGGGAACCTCGGCTTCTCGTACTACAGCCAGGTGCCCGTCAAGACCATTCTCGCGGAGGACCTGCCCATTACTGCCTCGGTGGTCGTCGGCGGCGTGGTGCTCTGGCTGATCGTCGGGCTGACCGTGGGGGTCATCAGCGCCACCAGGGCTCGCAGCCTTTTCGACCGGGTCGCCACCGTAGGGGTGCTGGCCGGCCTCTCGATGCCGATCTTCGTGCTGGGTGAGCTGCTGATCATCGGCGTGTTCCTGCCGCTGAACGAGCACGGCATCACCTGGATCCAGACCGGCTACGCCGGCCTGTCCACCGGCGTGATCCCGTGGATGGGGCACATGATCCTGCCCTGGATCACGCTCGCCACCGTGCAGGCGGCCGTCTACACGAGGCTGTCGCGCGGGTCGCTGCTTGACACGATGGGCGAGGACTACATCCGCACCGCCCGCGCCAAGGGCCTGTCCGAGCGCCGGGTGATCCTGCGGCACGGGCTGCGGGCCGCGCTGACCCCGGTAGTCTCCCAGCTGGGCATCGACATCGGGGCGCTGCTCGGCGGCGTCATCGTCGTCGAGCAGGTGTTCAGCCTCCCGGGCCTCGGGTTCGATTCCGTCCAGGCCATCGACACCGGCAACCTGCCGGTCATCATCGGCTTCGTCCTGCTCGCCTCCGCGTTCGTGGTGGTCGCCAACATCATCGTGGACATGGCCTACGCGCTGCTCGATCCCCGCGTCCGGATCGCCTGAGGCAACGACCGCCCGGACCGCCCGGAACCCCGGATCGCCGGATCATCCGGAACCCGGAACCCGGAACCATCCGGAACTAGGTGCGGTCCCTATCGCAGCGGCAGCCTGCTGGCGCAGCAAGGCGCGCAGCGCCGCTCCGGCTGCCCGGTCCGTGCGCATCTCGATGATCCGCAGGCCGCTGCCCGCCAGCAGGGCGGGCAGGTCCGCCAGGTGGTCGAGCCGCGCGTAGGGCAGGCCGGCGGCGCGGGCCAGCTGGCCGAGATCAGCCCCGTGCGGGGTACCGAACACGCGCTCGAACGGCCCGGGGATGGCCGCCTGCTCGAGTTCCGAGAAGATCCCACCGCCATCGTTGTTGACCACCACGACGCACAGGTCCGGCCGCGGCTCGGCCGGACCTACCATCAGCCCGGGCGCATCGTGCAGGAATGCCAGGTCGCCGAGCAGAGCGAACGCCGCACCCCCGCCTCCGGCCTGGTGCGCAAGCGCCGCGCCGATCGCCGACGACACCAGCCCGTCGATGCCGCTGGCGCCGCGGCTGGCCAGTACCCGCAGGCCGGCCCGCGGCGCCATCTGCTGGTCCAGGTCACGGACCGGCAGGCTGGACGCGGCCCACAGCAGCGCGCCATCCGGCAGTGCCGCGGCCAGGTCCCTGGCCAGCCGGGGCTCGGTCAGCGGCCCGGTCTGGTCAAGTACCGCGTCGACGGCGCCGCGGGCAGCGGCATCAGCCCGCTGCCAGGACTCCAGCCAGGGCCGGCCGCGGCGCGCCGCGGCGCCCGCCAGCCCGGTGCCCGTGAGCTCGCGCAGCCGGATTCCGCTGACCACGTCGGTGGCGGTCCGGGCCGGATCGGCCCAGCGGCCCGGTCCCTGCGCCACCACGATGTGCCGGACCTGATGGCCGGCCGGCCCCGCGGCTGTCAGGAACGCGAGCTGACTGCGTGAAAGCCCCGGCCGGCCAGCCGAAACGATCAGCTCGGGCCGGTGCGCGGCCACGAATCCTGGCGTCTCCAGCAGGTACGGGTAGGCCGACAGCGCGTTCGGGCCGCGCCGGGCGCCGGACGAGGGCTCGGCCAGCACCGGCCAGCCCGCCAGCTCGGCAAGCTCAAGCAGCTGCTCCGCCGGCCCGGCACCGTCGCCGCAGACGATCACTCCGCGCTGCGTCCAGTCCAGCTCCAGGCCCGCGAACCCGGTGGCCGGCCCAGCCAGCGCCGCGGCCGGCCCAGCCAGCGCCGCGGCGGCCGGCCTCATGAGTGACGCCATGGGTGGCTCAGCGGGGGACGCTATGCCGAAGTTAGTCCACGGCGCCCCGCCGGGCCGGCCGCCGAGCGGCTCCGGCCAGCCATCTGCCCCGATCGGCTCGCCGGCGATACCCGGCTCGTCAGCGTCATCCGGCTCGCCCGCGTCATCCGGCTCGCCCGCGTCATCCGGCTCGCCATCGTCATCCGGCTCGCCCGCGATGCCGTGCTGGGGCACAAGCGGTTCCCGCAGGGGCACGTTGACGTGCACGGGACCGGGAAATGCGCCGCCTGCGCCGGACGCCAGCGCCCAGGCCTTGCAGGCCAGCGACCGCCAGTACCCGGCCATCCCGGCCCTGGCCTCCGGCACGCCTGCCTCGCAGAACCAGCGGACCGCTCCCCCGTAGAGCTTCAGCTGGTCGATCGTCTGGTTCGCGCCGGTGCCGCGCAGCTCAGGCGGCCGGTCGGCGGTGAGCACGATGAGCGGCACGCCCGCCTCGTCGGCCTCGATCACGGCCGCATGCAGGTGCGCCGCGGCCGTGCCCGACGTGCACACGACCACCACCGGCCGGCGGCTCGCCTTGGCCAGGCCGAGCGCGAGGAAACCGGCCGACCGCTCGTCGATCCGCACGTGCAGCCGCAGCAGCGGCCCGAGGGCATGACCCCCCGGATCCACCCAGGCTGAACCTTCCTGGATGCCGCGACCGAACGGCGCACGACCGAACGACGCACGACCGGACGACGCACGACCGGACAGGGCACGACCGGACAGGGCACGATCGAACAGGGCCAGCGCCAGCGGCGCGCTGCGTGAGCCTGGCGCGAGCACGGCCTCCCGCACGCCGCACCGCACCAGTTCGTCAGCGAATACCGTGCCGAACGCGGTCGACGGGTTCATCCGGCGCCGAGGAACTGCGCCGCTGCCGCCATCCGGGCACGCCACGGTGCCGGATCGGATTCCCAGGCGGCCAGCCGCCCGGCATCGGGCACGGCGGTCCTGACTGGCAGCGCTCCGGCTACCGGCACCAGCGGCCTCGCAGTGACGTCGCCGGCCAGCAGGCTCATGGTGGCCAGGCCGCAGTCATAAGGCAGCTCAGGCAGCGCGGCGGCGAGCGCGACCCCGGCCGCGAGGCCTACCGAGGACTCGACGGCGCTCGACACGACCACCGGCAGGCCGCACTCGCCGGCGATCCGCAGCGCCTGGGCTACCCCGCCAAGCGGCGCGGCCTTCAGGACAACGATGTCGGCAGCACCCGCCGCCCGGACCGCCAGCGGGTCGCGCGCCCGCCGGATGGACTCATCCGCGGCCAGCGGCACGTCCACCCTGCGGCGCAGCTCCGCAAGCTCGGCCAGGGTCGCGCATGGCTGCTCGGCATATTCCAGGCCGAACGGGCCCATGGCGTGCAGCATCCTCGCAGCCTGATCGACCGTCCAGGCGCCGTTGGCGTCCACCCGGATCCGACCGCCGGGGCCGAGCGCGTCCCGCACTGCCTCGACCCGGGCGAGATCCGCCGCCTCGGGCTGGCCCTGCTCGGCTACCTTCACCTTCGCGGTGCGGCAGCCCGAGGCCGCCACGATCTCGTGTGCCTGCCGCGGCGCGACCGCCGGCACGGTCACGTTCACCCCGACTGTCTCCCGGACCGAGGCCGGCCAGCCGGTGACGGCTGCCTCGATGGCGCAGGCCAGCCAGCGGGCGCATTCACGCGGCCCGTACTCGGCGAACGGCGAGAACTCGCCCCACCCGGCCGGCCCCTCGATCAGGGCACCCTCCCGCACCGTGATGCCGCGGAACCTGGTCCGCATCGGGATCGCGAACGCGCGCACCCCCGGCAGCAGGGCGGCCAGGAGTTCCCGCTGCTCCGGCGCGGCCCGCCCGGTCACGGCCGGCGCGGGAACTTCGCGAAATCGGGGGCGCGCTTGCCGACGTAGGCGTCGCGTCCCTCCTGCGCCTCCTCGCTCATGTAGTAGAGCATTGTCGCGTCCCCGGCGAACTGCTGCATGCCCGCGGCCCCGTCGGTGACGGCGTTCAGCGCGCCCTTGAGCATGCGCAGTGCCAGCGGCGACTTCTGCAGCAGCTCGCGGGACCAGGCGACCGTCTCTTCCTCCAGCTTGTCCAGCGGGACGACGGCGTTCACCAGGCCCATCGCCAGCGCCTGCTCGGCGCTGTACTGGCGGCACAGGTACCAGATCTCCCGCGCCTTCTTCAGCCCCACGGTCGCCGCCAGCAGGGAGGATCCGTAACCGGCGTCGAACGAGCCGACCCGCGGGCCGGTCTGGCCGAAAACCGCGTTGTCCGCGGCGATCGTCAGGTCACAGCAGACATGCAGGACGTGCCCGCCGCCGATGGCGTAGCCGGCCACCATGGCGATGACCGGCTTCGGGGTCCGCCTGATCTGCACCTGCAGGTCGAGGACGTTCAGGCGGCCCACCCCGTGGGAGTCGACGTAGCCGTCGTCACCGCGCACCTTCTGGTCGCCACCGGAGCAGAACGCCTTGGTGCCCGCGCCGGTCAGGATGATCACGCCGATCGAGGGATCGTCACGGGCCGCGGTGAAGGCCGCCGACAGCTCGGACAAGGTGGCGGGCCGGAACGCGTTCCGCACCTCTGGCCGGTTAATCGTGATCTTGGCGATGCCCTCGGCCGTCTCGTACACGATGTCGGCGTAGTCCTGCCCCGCCTGCCAGTCGGTCACGCGCAGCCCTCCCGTTACCTGCCTGATCTGCCCGGATTAACCTTACGACCGTGACGTCCCGGCCCCTGCACGCGGTCCTGCTGCCGGCCGGCCCGGCCGGCGGCCGGCTGCTGGAGGCCCTGGCGTCGGCCCTGGACGGGACCGGCCCGGCGATCCTGCCGCTCGACCCGGGCTTGCCGCGCGCGCGGCTGGATGCGCTGCTCAAGGCCTTCGCCCCGGCCAGCATCGAGACCGCGGAAGGCACCACGCGGCTGGCCCCGGCCCGGCCGGCCGCGGCGCCGCCTGGCGTCCGGCCCGAGATCGCCGTCGTCGTCGCCACGTCCGGATCCACCGGGCAGCCCAAGGGAACGGAGCTGTCCGCCGCCGCCTTGCTGGCGTCCGCCCGGGCCTCGCTCAGCCGGATGGGTGCCCGTCCGGGCGAGCGGTGGCTGTGCTGCCTGCCGGCCAGTCACGTGGCAGGCATCCAGGTGCTGGTCCGCTCGCTGGTAGCGGGCGTGGCCCCGGTGGTCAGCGGCAGGCTGACGGCCGCGACGATACTGGCAGCCGACTGCTCGTACGCATCGCTGGTCCCGACCCAGCTGCGGCGGCTGCTCGACGCCGGGGCCGACCTGGCAGGCCTGCGGGCCATCCTACTGGGGGGCGCCGCGATACCAGCGGCGCTGCTGGCCGCCGCGCGCGCGGCCGGTGCCGCGGTGATCACGACCTACGGGATGAGCGAGACGTGCGGCGGCTGCGTCTACGACGGCGTCCCGCTGGACGGCGTGTCAGCCGAGGCCGGCCCGGACGGCAGGATCCGGATCGCCGGGCCGGTGCTGTTCTCCGGCTACCGGCTCCGGCCCGAGGAGTTCGCCAGCGCCCGCGACGGTCGCTGGTTCATCACCTCCGACCTGGGATCGGTCGATGCCGCGGGCAGGCTGGTTGTTCGCGGCAGGGCCGACGACATGATCATCACCGGCGGCGAGAACGTGGTCGCCGGCGAGGTCGCTGCCGTTATCGGAACCTGCCCGGGGGTGCGGGAGGCCGCCGTCGTCGGGCGCCCGGATCCGGAATGGGGGGAGATAGTGACGGCGTTCGTGGTGCCAGCCGACCCGGCGGCACCGCCGGCGCTGGCCGCGATCCGCGCTTACGCGCGCGGGAAACTGCCGGCGCACGCGGCGCCGCGCGCGCTGGTGCTCCTCGCCCGCCTCCCCCTGCTGCCATCCGGCAAGCCCGACCTGGAACGACTACGCGACTCGGCCACGCAGGCGGGCACCGAGGCGTGAGACGGGAACATTTCAGCTCGCAGAGCGTTACTACATAGTGCCCGTCATGCACGGTAACGATTGCTGTGGGCCCCCGCCGATAGGCCGCGCCGCCCGGCGCAGTGAGCAGTACGCGCGCGATGTGCGCCACGAAGGGAGGTGTCTCATGCCAAGGACAGCGCTTGCAAGGTCCCCGAGACATGACGACGAGGCCACCATGACCAACGTGGACGAGCTGATCCAGCGCGGTCGCGGGCAGGGCCACCTGTCGCTGCCGGAGCTGCGTGCCGCCTTCGGGCAGGCCGGCATCTCCGCGACCGAGGCCAAGTCCATTCTCCGTGAGCTTTCCGAGGCCGGAGTGCAGCTGGGAAACGATCCCGACCGGCCGGCTGCCGGGCGCGGCGCGAACGCCGCAGCAGGGGCCAGCGTCGATGCTGCCGACGGAACGGACCAGGCCGCCGCGGAGGCGTCCGCCGTCGCCGCGGCAGCGCAGAGCGCCACCGCCGAGGTTGATCTCGACGACCACACGTCCGTCATGGGCGACTCGGTGCATACCTACCTCAAGTCCATCGGGCGGACGAGCCTGCTCACCGCCGAGCAGGAAGTCAACCTGGCCAAGCGGATCGAGGCGGGCCTGTACGCCGAGCACAAGCTCGCCACCGGCAAGGGCATGCGCAAGGACTACCGCCGCGATCTCGAGCAGGTCGCCGCGGACGGCCAGCGCGCTAAGGCCCACATGCTGGAGGCCAACCTGCGCCTGGTGGTGTCCGTCGCCAAGAAGTACAGCGACCGCGGGCTTTCCCTGCTGGACGTTGTTCAGGAAGGGAACCTCGGCCTGATCAGGGCAGTCGAGAAGTTCGACTACACCAAGGGCTACAAGTTCTCGACCTACGCCATGTGGTGGATCAGGCAGGCGATCCAGCGCGGATTCGCCGACTCCGCCCGCACCATCCGGCTGCCGGTGCACGTGCTGGAGATGCTCAGCAAGCTGAGCCGGGTCGAGCGTGACATGCACCAGAAGCTGGGCCGGGAGCCGACCCCGGAGGAGCTCGCGGTGGAGCTCGACCGGACGCCGGATCAGATCGAGGAGCTGCTGCGCACCAGCCGCCAGCCGATCAGCCTGGACTCCACTATCGGCGAGGACGGCGAGACCAGCATCGGGGACCTGATCGAGGACGTGGACGCGCCCGCGGCATCGGAACTCGTCGACCGCCAGCTGATGGCCGACCAGCTCCGGCACGCGCTTGACGCGCTTACCCCGCGCGAGGCGACGATCATGGCGATGCGGTTCGGCCTGTACGACGGGAACCCGCACACCCTGGACGAGATCGGCAAGGTCCTCGGCCTGACCAGGGAGCGGATCCGGCAGCTGGAGAAGCAGTCCCTGTCCAAGCTGCGCCATCCGAGCCGCGCCCAGCCGCTGCTGGACTACGCCAGCTAGCGGGCTCCGTCGGCCAGGGTCTGCCGGCTCATCGGGTAGGCATGACGGTATGCCAACCGAGATGGCCCGGTACTGGCGGCACGGCGCGGTGCCCGGCGTCGACCTCTTGCGCGCCACGTACGTTACCCACCGCTACGGGCGGCACGCGCACGAGACCTACACGGTCGGCGTGATCGAGTCCGGCGTGGAGGAGTTCGATTACGGCGGCCAGCTGCTGCGGGCCGGTCCCGGCGCGGTCGCGCTGCTCAATCCAGAGGTTGTGCACACCGGGCAGGCCGGGGTACCGGAGGGCTGGTCCTACCGGGTGCTCTACCCGGCGGTCAGCCTGGTGGCCGACCTGGCCGGCGAGCTCGGCGGCCGCCGCGGCACGCCCACCTTTCCCGAGACGGTGATCGACGACCCGCGCTGCGCGCGGCTGCTGCGGTCAGCGCACCTGGCGGCCGAGCACGGTGACCGGCTTGCCTCGTCCAGCCTGCTGCGCGACGCGCTGGCCGGCATACTCTGCGCGCATGCGCGGGTCGCCAGCAACGATGACCGGGCACGGCTGCCCCGTTATTCATCCGTCGCCGTCCGCGCGGTACAAGATGTGCTGGCGGATCGCCTCGCCGATCCCCCGAGCCTGGACGAGCTCGCCGCGGCGACCGGGATGGGCCCGTTCGCGCTGCTGCGGGCGTTCCGCGATGAGACGGGCCTGCCGCCGCACGCCTACCTCAACCAGCTGCGGGTCCGGCTCGCCCGCCGGCTGCTGGACAACGGCCTGCCGCCGGCCGACGTGGCAGCGGAGGCGGGCTTCGCCGACCAGCCCCACCTGACCAGGCACTTCAAGCGGGTGGTCGGCGTACCGCCGGGCGCCTACCAGCGGGAGCGCGGTGCCGTCCGGCCGGGGCCGGGCGCGGCAAGAACGTACAAGATTCCGCTGCAGGCCGGCGCCTAGCGTTCCCGCATGGCAGATCACGCCGGGCAGGCCGCCGACGACGCAACGGCCAGGCCGGTACGTGACGGGCTTGCCCTCGGGCTGGCCGTGGGCACCTCCGGCCTGGCGTTCGGCGCTGCCGCGGTCGGCTCCGGGCTGACCGTGGCCCAGGCGTGCGCGCTCAGCCTGCTCGCCTATACCGGGGCATCTCAGTTCGCCCTGATAGGGGCCATCGCCGCAGGCGGCGGCCTGCTCGCGGGCAGCGCCAGCGCCATCCTGCTCGGCAGCAGGAACTCGCTGTACGGGCTCCGGCTGGCCAGCCTGCTCCGGGTACGGGGACTGGGCCGGCTGCTGGCGGCGCACGGCGTGACCGACGAGTCGACAGCCGTCGCACTTGCCCAGCCCGGCGCGGCATCAGCGCGGGCCGGGTTCCGCGCGACCTTCGCCAGCCTGTACGTCACCTGGAATCTCGCCACCGCGGCCGGCGCGGTGGGCGCGGGCAGGCTCGGCTCGCCGCAGTCGCTGGGGCTTGACGTGGTGGCTCCGGCCGCGTTCCTCGCGCTGATCTGGCCGCGGCTGCGGGCGGGCCCGGCGGAACGCGGCGTCGGGCTGCTCGGCGCGGCGATCGCGCTGGCGGCCACGCCATTCTGCCCGCCGGGCGTCCCGGTGATCCTCGCGGCTGCCGCCGCGCTGGCGGGCGCGCTGGCGGGCCGGCCCGCGGGCGGAGCCGCCGCGGGCGGGCACGCCCCGGGCGGGCAGGCCCCCGGCGAGCAGGCCCC
>Ga0302314_10001874_pt1 | contig 39275 bp, 33 predicted proteins | sample III_Palsa_N2_3_FD_200533 | JGI IMG/M metagenome (GOLD analysis project Ga0302314, IMG submission 200533) | Peat permafrost microbial communities from Stordalen Mire near Abisko, Sweden - III_Palsa_N2_3 | ecosystem: Environmental > Terrestrial > Soil > Palsa > Peat permafrost | place: Sweden...
GGAACTGAACGGCGGTATTGACGCCGATCTTGTCCTTCCACTCCGGCAGCTCTTCGGCCAGGTAGTAGGTGAAGTTGAAGGTCGTGCCCGACCCGTCCGAACGATAGACCGGCGCGATCGCCAGGCTCGGCAGCTTCAGGCCGGGGTTCAAGGCCACGATTTCCTTGTCGTCCCAGCTGGTGATCTTGCCGAGATAGATTTCGGCCAGGACCTTGCCCGTCAGCTTGAGCTTGCCGGCTTCGATGCCCTTCACGTTGATGACCGGCACGATGCCGCCCATGATGAACGGGAACTGCTCGAGGCCCGGACCGTCGAGGTCCTTCTGCTCGAGCGGCATGTCGGTCGCACCGAAATCGACGGTCTTGGCGTTGATCTGCTTGATGCCGCCGCCCGAACCGATCGACTGATAATTCATGCCGACGTTGGTCTTCGCCTTGTATGCCTCGGCCCACTTGGAGAGGATCGGATAAGCGAAGGTCGAGCCGGCGCCGGAAATATCGGCAGCCTGGGCTCCGGCCGCGGTCAGCGATACGGTGCCGAATACGACGGCGCCGATCAGCTTCCTGCTGAGTGCATTCACGAGACGATCTCCCAAAGTTTTCTCGTGGGACGCGCTACCCGAATGGTGCGCCGCTCCACGTCCTGAGGGAATACAGGCGGTTCATGACAGTTAGATGACAGTTTGGCGCCGCTTTCGTTAAGCCAGCCCTGCGCCCGAGCGGTCAGCCCTGCACCATTTTCGCGGGTGCGGACGCGCTGCCCATCGACCCGCGCAGATGCACGGTGAAGACCGTGCCCTCGCCGATCTCGCTGTCGATTTCCAGCTGGCCGCGATGGCGATTGATGATGTGCTTGACGATGGCGAGGCCCAGGCCGGTGCCGCCCATCTCGCGCGATCGGGCCGTATCGACCCGGTAGAAGCGCTCGGTCAGGCGCGGCAGATGGGTGCGCGCAATGCCCTCGCCGCGATCGCGGATCTGGATCGCGAAGCCGTCGCGATAGCGCTTGGATGGCCCGAGCCCGATGGTGATGGCCGTGTCCGGCTTCGAATATTTGATCGCATTGTCGATCAGGTTCTGGAACAGCTGGGCCAGTTCGTCGGCGTCTCCGACCACCTTGGCCTGCTCGTCGGCGATGTCATAGTCGATCGACATGCCGCGGGCGGCGGCCTTCATCTCCAATGTCTGGCCGACATGGCGCAGCACGTTCACCACGGCGATCGGCGTGGTCGGCGGCAGATGCTCGTTCATCTCGATCCGCGACAGCGACAGCAGGTCTTCGACCAGCCGCGCCATGCGCGAGGCCTGCTGCTGCATGATGCCCAAGAACTTGATCCGCGCGTCCTCGTCGTCGGCGGCCGGGCCCTGCAGGGTCTCGATGAAGCCCACCAGCGTCGAGAGCGGTGTCCTCAGTTCGTGACTGGCATTGGCAACGAAATCCGCGCGCATCTGCTCGGCCCGCTTGACCGCGGTCAGGTCGTGGAGCGAGACCAGCAGGACGACGCCATCCTCGGTCCGGGCCGGCAGCGGGTCGATACGCGCGCTCAGATGGCGCTCGATCGGGCTGCCCAGATCGAACTCGACCATCCGGCCGGCGCCGCCGGACAGCACCATATCGACCGCCGCCAGCAAGGCGGGCTGGCGCAATGCCACCGCCAGATCGCGGCGCAGCACATGGTCGCCCAGCAGCGCCTGGGCGGCGGCATTCTGCCGCACGACCTCGCGCCGTTCGTTGATCAGGATCAGCGGGTCCGGCAGGGCGGCGATGACCGCGTTGGAGCCGGCCAATTCGATCTCGAGGCCGCGGATGCGGGCGCGCCAGGCCCGGGTCAGGCGCATGATCGCCAGCCACAGGTCGTTGACCGCCGGGCTGGACGAGCGGACCACCGGCACCGCGCGTTCCGGTTCGACCAGGATCTCCTCGACCCCGGTGCGGATGCGCGCCAACCCATCGAGGAAGGCACGCAGCAGCAGCGCATGCAGCAGCACGATCACCAGGCACGCCGACGCCGCCGGCCAGACCGCGACGTCGGCGGCGAACACCAGCACCGCGAACGTCAGCAGCACGACGACGGCCATCAAGGCGACGGAGATGACGAGACGGCGCAGCGGCATGAGCGAACACGACCTTGGTCTGATGCAATATCGGCAACGGAGGGCCCTGGCCCTCCGTTGCACTATCCGAGATATCGAACACCAGCGTTACGGTTTAGTGACGGCCCAGCAAGATTTCATCAAACGGTCGCAAAAATCCGGTAACACAACTCATGCGATAGCATCGTAGCCGGCCAGCGCCGCCAGATTGACGATATCCGAGACGGTCGCGGCCATCTCGACGATCTGCGCCGGCTTTTCCAGCCCGAGCAGGATCGGTCCGATCACCGTGCCGCCGCCCAGCTGCTGGAGCAGCTTGGAGGCGACATTGGCGGTATGGAGCGCCGGCATCACCAGCACATTGGCCGGCCCGGTCAGGCGGCAGAACGGGTAGCTCTTGCGCATCAGGTCGAAATCGAGCGCCACGTCGGCCGACATTTCGCCGTCATATTCGAAGTCGACCCGACGGCGATCCAGCACGTCGACCGCCGCGCGCACGCGCTGGGCCTTCTCGCGCATCGGGTTGCCGAAGTTCGAGAAGGACAGCAGCGCCACGCGCGGCACCGCCCCCATCTGGCGCGCCTTCTCGGCTGCCTGTTCGGCGATGTCGGCCAGCTCCTCGGGGCTCGGCAGCTCGTGGATCGTGGTGTCGGCGACGAACACGGTCCGGCCGCGCGCGATCATCATCATCAGGCCCATCAGCCGCTTGTTGGGGGCGGCATCCAGCACGTGGCTGATCTCGTCGAACGAGGCGGCATAGCTGCGGGTGGTACCGGTCACCATGGCATCGGCATCGCCCAGCGCCACCATGCAGGCGGCAAAGACGTTGCGATCCTGATTAACCAGGCGCTGGCAGTCGCGATAGAGGAAGCCCTTGCGATGCAGCCGCTTGAACAGGAAATCCGTATAGGCCTTGTTCGCCTGGCTGAGGCGGGCGTTGTGGATTTCGAGCCCGTCCGGCGCCGACAGGCCCAGCGACTTCAAGGTCGCATGCACCCGCTCCTCGCGCCCGATCAGGATCGGGAAACCATAGCCCGCCGCCTTGAACTCCAAGGCCGCGCGCATGACCTTTTCTTCCTCGCCCTCGGCGAACACGATCCGCTTCGGCTTGGACCGCACGGCCTCGAAGATGCCCTGCAGGCTGCCCGTGACCGGGTTCATGCGGGCCGAGAGCTGGCGGGCATAGGCGGGCAGGTCGGCGATCGGCTTCCGCGCCACGCCGGAATCCATTGCCGCCTTGGCGACCGCGACCGGTACATGGGCCATGAGGCGCGGATCGAACGGCGACGGGATCAGATATTCGGCGCCATAGGTCAGGCGCCGGCCGGAATAAGCGGCCGCGACCTCGTCCGGCACGTCTTCGCGGGCGAGCGCCGCCAGTGCCTCGGCGGCGGCGATCTTCATCGGCTCGTTGATGGTGGACGAGCGCGTGTCGAGCGCGCCGCGGAAGATATAGGGAAAGCCCAGGACATTGTTGACCTGGTTCGGATAGTCCGAGCGCCCGGTCGCGACCAGCGCGTCGGGCCGGACCGCCTTCACGTCTTCCGGCGTGATTTCAGGATCGGGGTTGGCCATGGCGAAGATGATCGGCTGCGGCGCCATCTTCTTCACCATCTCCTGGGTGACCGCCCCCTTGACCGACAGGCCGAAGAACGCGTCGGCGCCTTCCAAGGCCTCGCTCAGCGTGCGGGCGTCGGTCTTGGCGGCATGGGCCGATTTCCACTGGTTCATGCCGTCGGTGCGGCCCTGATAGATGACACCCTTGGTATCGCACATGACGACATTGTCATGGCCGACGCCCATGGCCTTCAGCAGCTCGATACAGGCGATGGACGCCGCGCCGGCGCCGTTCACCACCAGCTTCACCGTCTTCAGGTCGCGGTTGGTCAAGTTGCAGGCGTTGATCAGGCCGGCGGCAGCGATGATCGCCGTGCCGTGCTGATCGTCGTGGAACACCGGAATGTCCATGAGCTCGCGCAACCGCTGCTCGATGATGAAACATTCCGGCGCCTTGATGTCTTCGAGATTGATGCCGCCGAAGCTCGGGCCCAGATAGCGCACCGCGCCGATGAACTCGTCGACATCGCGGGTATCGACCTCCAGATCGATGGAATCGATATCGGCGAAGCGCTTGAACAGGACGGCCTTGCCTTCCATCACCGGCTTGGACGCGAGCGCCCCCAGATCGCCCAGGCCCAGCACCGCCGTGCCGTTCGAGATCACGGCGACGATATTGCCCTTGGCGGTATAGTCATAGGCGGTCGCCGGATCCTTGGCGATATGCAGGCAGGGATAGGCCACGCCCGGCGAATAGGCCAGCGACAGGTCGCGCTGGGTCGTCAGCGGCTTGGTCGGCGCGATCTCGATCTTTCCGGGCTTGCCCTCGGAATGAAAACGCAGCGATTCTTCTTCGGTAACGCGCCGGGTCGTGTCGTCCATGTTCTGGTTTCCTCCCAAACCCCATCGCGGCGGCACGGCCTTGTCGGCACCGTTTCGCCATCCGCGGAGGATCGATAACTCTGTCGATATCGAGCTTTGCCCGGATCGGCCGCCCGGGTAAAGGTTTTCCCGTTAACTATGACTAAAGTGAGCGGAGCAGGCTCGGCGCGCGTTCGGCCAGAATATCCTCCATCCGGGTCTGGATCGCGGGCTTATGGCCCGGATGGGTCAGGATGTAGAAGCGTTCGGCCGCGATCGCATCGAACACGTCATTGGCGACCTGTTCGACCGGAATGCCGTTCTCGACCGCGTTCATCACCGCCAAACCGACCTTGGTCGAGACCGGGTCGAGCGTACTCTGCGGGGCGGTATCCTCGTCCGGACGATTGCGGCCGGACAGATGGATGCGGGTCTTGACCCAGGCCGGGCACAGCACCGAGACGCGCAGCTTCGATTGCCGCAGGGTCAGGTCGTGATGCAGCCCTTCCGACACGGTCACGACGCCATGCTTGCTGGCATTATAGATGGCGAGGCCGGGCTGAGAGGTGAGACCGGCCATGGAGGCCGTATTGACGATATGGCCGGGCTCGCCCTTGGCCAGCATGGTCGGGATGAAGGCGCGCAAGCCGTGGATGACGCCATAGAGATTGACGCCCATGACCCAGTCCCAATCGGCCTGGGTCGTCTCCCACACCGGCCGGTTATGGCCGACGCCGGCATTGTTCACCAACAGATGGATATTGCCGTGGCGCTCGAACGCGAGGGCGGCCAGCGCCTCGACCTGCTCCTGCTTCGACACGTCGGTCTTCAAGCCCACCGCATCGACGCCACGGGCGCCGAACTCTTCGACGACAGTCTTCAGCCGAGCTTCGTCGATATCGGCCAACACCAGCTTCATGCCGACCTGGGCGGCGCGCTCGGCGACGGCCCGGCCGATGCCCTCGGCCCCGCCGGTGATGACCGCGACCTTGCCGTTGAATTCCTGCATGCTTCCCCCCTTGTGCGACCGGCGTTCGGTCCGGCTTATCGCTGGAGCCTAGCGGAAGCCGCGCACGCCGGTCTCGTGGAAATTGACGCAGCATGCTATCGAGGCGATCCCATCTCCCGAACCGCCGCCGTCAGAGCCTGATGCCACCAGAATCCGATTTGCCAGAACCAGAGGTCGAGACCCAGGCCGGGCCGGTCACGCCGATGATGGCGCAGTTCCTCGACATCAAGCGGCAGCATCCGGATCATCTGCTGTTCTATCGGATGGGCGATTTCTACGAGCTGTTCTTCGACGACGCGGCGAAGGCCTCAGCCGCCCTCGACATCACGCTGACCAAGCGCGGCAAGCATGACGGCGCCGATATTCCCATGTGCGGCGTGCCGGTCCATGCGGCCGACGCCTATCTGGCGCGGCTCATTCGCCAGGGCTTCCGCGTCGCGATCTGCGAGCAGATGGAGGACCCGGCCGAGGCGAAGAAGCGCGGCGGCAAGCAGCCGGTCCGGCGCGGCGTCGTCCGCATCGTCACCGCCGGCACGATCACCGAAGACAATCTCCTGGATTCCCGCCGGCATAATTTCCTGGCGGCGCTGGCCGAAGCCGCGGGCGAGCTGGCGCTGGCCTCGGTGGAGCTCTCGACCGGCGAGGTCGAGTTCCAGCCGATCGATGGATCCCAAGTCGGCGCGGCGCTGGCCCGCCTCTCGCCCGGCGAGCTGCTGATCGCCGACCGGCTGCTGCAGCGGCCCGACCTGTTCGAGGTGTTGGGCGATTGGAAATCGGTGCTGACGCCGCTGCCGGGCGCCCGGTTCGACAGCGAGAGCGGCCGCCGACGCCTGGCGCAGCTCTATGGCGTCGGCACCTTGGACGGCTTCGGCACGTTCGGCCGGGCGGAATATGCCGCCGGCGGCGCGCTGCTCGACTACATCGATCTGACCCAGCAGGGCAAACATCCGAAGCTGGGCATCCCGCGCCGCATCTCGGCCGGCGCCGTCATGGAGATCGACGCCGCGACCCGGCGAAACCTGGAGCTGTCGCAGACCCTGACCGGCGAACGGCGCGGGAGCCTGTTGGCCGTGATCGACCGGACCGTGACCGGCGCCGGCGCCCGGCGGCTGGCCGCGGATCTCGCCGGACCGCTGACCGACCCGCTCACGATCGACGCGCGACTGGACCTGGTCGAATGTTTCGTGCGCGACGAGCGCTTTCGCGGCGACATCCGGGCGTTCCTGAAGGAATGCCCGGACATGGCCCGGGCGCTCTCGCGCCTGACCTTGGGCCGCGGCGGCCCACGCGACCTCGCGGGCCTGCGCGACGGTCTCGCATCAACCGCCCGCATCCGGCCGCTGGTGCTGGCCCGTGCCGAGGCGGTGCCGGGCAGTCTGCTGCGCGCCGCCGGCCAGGATCTGGGCGAGCATGGTCCCCTGGTCGACCGGCTGGCACGAGCCCTCGCCGAAGAATTGCCGCTGATGGCGCGCGACGGCGGCTTCATCGCGGCCGGCTACTCGCCCGATCTCGACGAATGGCGGGGTTTGCGCGACGAGAGCCGGCGCATGATGGCAGCGCTGCAGGCGCGCTATGTCGAGGAGACCGGCGTCCAGAGCCTGAAGATCCGGCACAACAACGTGCTCGGCTATTATATCGAGGTGACGCCGACCCACGCGTCCAAGCTCGACTATGGCGCCGGCGGCCGCTTCATCCATCGCCAGACCATGGCCAACGCCATGCGCTTCACCACGATCGAATTGAGCGAAATCGAGACCCGCATCGGCCAGGCCGGCGACAAGGCCTTGGCGCTGGAGCTGGCGCTGTTCGAGGACCTGGTCGGCGAGGCGGTCGGCCGGGCCGAGGAAATCCAGCGCGCGGCGTCGGCACTTGCCGCCCTTGATGTCGCCGCCGGCCATGGCGAGCTGGCGGTCGAGCGGCGCTATTGCCGGCCGGAGATCGACGACAGCGTCGCGTTCGAGATCACGGGCGGCCGCCATCCGGTGGTCGAGGCCAGCCTTGCCGCCGGCACCAGCTTCGTCGGCAACGATTGCACGCTCGAGCCCGGCCGGCGCCTGTGGCTGCTGACCGGCCCGAACATGGCCGGCAAGAGCACGTTCCTGCGCCAGAACGCGTTGATCGCCGTGCTGGCCCAGATCGGCAGCTACGTCCCGGCCGAGCGCGCCCATATCGGCATCGTCGATCGGCTCTATAGCCGGGTCGGCGCCGCCGACGATCTGGCCCGTGGCCGCTCGACCTTCATGGTCGAGATGGTCGAGACGGCGGCGATCCTCAATCAGTCCGGCGCCAAGGCGCTGGTCATCCTCGACGAGATCGGCCGCGGCACCGCCACCTATGACGGGTTGTCGATCGCCTGGGCCGCAGTCGAGCATCTGCACCAGACCAACCGCTGCCGCGCCCTGTTCGCAACCCACTATCACGAGCTGACGGCGCTCGCCGCCCGCCTCGCCGATCTCGCCTGCTACACCATGCGGGTCAAGGAATGGCAGGGCGACGTCGTGTTCCTGCATGAGGTCGCGGCCGGTGCCGCCGACCGGTCCTACGGCATCCATGTGGCGAAGCTCGCCGGTCTGCCGAAGCCGGTGATCGCGCGGGCCGAGGAAGTGCTGGAGATTCTGGAGCAGGGCGAGGCCGGCGGGGCACTGACGCGCCTTGCCGACGACCTGCCCTTGTTCAGCGCCGCGCGCCGCCCGACCTCGAAGATCGCCGCGCCGCCGCCGTCGGCGGTCGAAGAGGCGGTGAAGGCGATCAATCCCGACGAACTGACGCCCAAGGCGGCGTTGGATCTGGTCTATCGGCTGGTGGGCTTGAGCCGCGACTAGCCGACCTGCGGCCTGAGCACTTCAAACTCGCCCGTCGTGGCATACATTCGGACCTGCTTAAACACGCTTTCGGAAATCCAGTGCCCATGCGCCCCTTGCCGCGTCCGCGAGTCCGTTTCAAACGGAAGAAGCCGGAAACCGTCGACGCCCCAGTTGCGCCGACCGAGATTCCACGGCGAAATGACGGGATGCAGCACTTGGCCCATCCCGGGCGGATCGTCGATCCGGTCGCCCTCGACGCGATGCTCGACGCTGCGATCGAACAGCGCGGCGCCCAGAACGCGCAAGCGGCGCTGGTCGAGCAGCTGAAGCCGGTCTTGCACAGCGGCCGGCGCGAGGTCGAGGCACGCTTCATGGCGAGCCAGGATGGTGCGGCCGCCATGGCCGGCAATTCCCTGCTGATCGACACGATCGTGCAGGCGCTGCACCGCATCACGCTGGAGACGCTGTTTCCGGTGTCGAACCCGACCAAAGGCGAGAAGCTGGCGATCGTGGCGGTCGGCGGCTATGGCCGGGCCGAGCTCGCCCCGCAATCCGATATCGATCTGTTGTTCCTGCTGCCTTACAAGGCGACGCCGCACACCGAGCAGGTCGTCGAATTCCTGCTCTATGTGTTGTGGGACCTGGGCCTGAAGGTCGGCCATGCGACCCGGTCGGTCGATGAAAGCCTGCGCCAGGCGATCGGCGACATCACCATCCGCACGGCCCTGCTGGAGGCCCGGCTGGTCTCCGGCGACCAGACGTTGTTCGGCGATCTGGAAAAGCGGTTCGAGAGCGAGGTGATCGAAGGCAGCGGCATCGGCTTCGTCGATGCCAAGCTCGCCGAGCGCGACGCGCGCCACCAGCGCCTGGGCGACAGCCGCTATGTGCTGGAGCCGAACATCAAGGAAGGCAAGGGCGGCCTGCGCGACCTGCACGGCCTTGCCTGGATCGCCAAATACCTGTTCCGGGTCCGCAGTCTGCAGGAACTGGTCGATCGCGGCATCTTGAGTTCGGACGAGGCGATCCGCTTCCATCGTGCCGAGATCTTTCTCTGGACCGTGCGCTGCCATCTGCATTACCTGACCGGCCGGCCGGAAGAGCGGCTGACCTTCGACGTGCAGACCCAGATCGGCGAGCGCATGGGCTATACCGACCACGCCGGCACGCGCGGCGTCGAACGGTTCATGAAGCATTATTTCCTGATCGCGAAGGACGTGGGCGACCTGACCCGCATCTTCATCGCAGCACTCGAAGCCGATCAGAAGCGCAAGCCCGTCTCGCTGTGGCGGCGCCTGCTGCCCGGCACCAAACCGATCGAGGGTTTCAAGATCGACGGCGGCCGGCTGTCGCTCCTGACCGACCGGGCGTTCGAGGATGATCCGGTCAACCTGTTGCGCCTGTTCCATGTCGCCGAGACCCATCGGCTCGACATCCACCCGCGCGCGCTCCGGCTGGTGACCCAGTCGCTGAAACTGATCGATGCGAAGTTGCGAGCCGATCCCGAGGCAAACCGCCTGTTTCTGGAGATCCTAACATCGCGGATCGATCCGGAAACCAGCCTGCGCCGGCTGAACGAGGCCGGCGTATTCGGGCGCTTCATCCCGGATTTCGGCCGGGTCGTGGCCCAGATGCAATACGACATGTACCATGTGTACACGGTCGACGAGCACACCATCTTCGCGCTGGCCCAGCTGCACAAGATCGAGGCGGGCGAACTCAAGGACGAGCTGCCGCTGGCAAGCTCGATCATCGACACGATCGCGTCCCGCCGGGCGCTCTACCTGGCCATGCTGCTGCATGACATCGCCAAGGGCCGCCCGGGCGACCATTCGGAGCTGGGTGCCAAGATCGCGCTCAAGCTCGGACCACGCCTGGGCCTCGATGCCGAAGAGACCGAGACCGTGTCCTGGCTGGTGCGCCATCATCTGGTCATGAGCCGGACCGCGTTCAAACGCGACATCGACGACCCCAAGACGATCCAGGATTTCGTGGCGCTGGTGCAATCGCCCGAACGGCTGAAGCTGCTGCTGGTCCTGACCGCCTGCGACATCCGCGCCGTCGGCCCGAACGTCTGGAACGGCTGGAAGGCCGCGCTGCTGCGCGAGCTCTATCATCGTGCCCAGGAGGTCATGTCGGGCGGCGTCGTCACCGATCCGCGCGACGTGCGCATCGCCAAGGTCCAGGACCAGGTGCGCGGGCTGCTGCCGGAATTCTCGCCCGAGGATTTTGCGGCCCTCACCCAGCGCGGCTATCCGTTCTATTGGCTGAGCCACGATCCGGTGACGCTCGCCCGCCACGGCCGACTGATGCGCGAGGCCGAACGGTCGGGCGCCCCGCTGACCGTGGCGAACCGGGTCGACCAGGCGCGCTCGGTCACCGAGATCACGGTCTATACTGCCGACCATCCGGGCCTGTTCTCGCGCATTGCCGGCGCGCTCTCGGTCGCCGGTGCCATGATCGTCGATGCCCGCATCGTCACCATGGTGAACGGCATGGCGCTCGACACGTTCTGGGTCCAGGACACGACCGGCGGCGCCTTCGATCGGCCCGACAAGCTGGCGCGCCTCGCCGTCCTGTTCGAGAATGTTCTGGGCGGCAAGCTCGACCCGCGCCGGGAGCTGAAGCGGCGCCCTGCGTTCCCGAGCCGGACCCGCGTCTTCACCGTGGCGCCGCGCGTGCTGATCGACAACAAGGCCTCGACCGCGCACACGGTGGTCGAGGTCAACGGCCGCGACCGTCCGGCCCTGCTGTTCGATCTGACCCGGGCGCTCACATCCCAGGGCGTGCAGATCTCCGGCGCCAAGATCACGACCTATGGCGAGAAGGTCGTCGACGTCTTCTATGTGAAGGACATTTTCGGCCTGAAGATCGAGCACGAGACCAAGATCCGCGAAATCCGCGAGGCCCTGGTCCAGGTGCTGACCGAGCCCGAGGGCGAACCGGCGGCGAAACCGGCCACCGCGACCAAGGCTAAGGTTACGGCGTAGCCGCCAGCGCCGGCGCCCGCCGGTCGATCAGGTCGAGCAACCGCAGCAACGCCAGGCAGGCGAGCGAGGCGGCGATGCCGTAACAGGCCGCCAGCTGGAAGCCGTGGCGAAAGCCGGCGGCCGTGCCGTCGAGCGCGCCGAAGAACAGCAACCCCACCAGCGCGATGCCGAGGGCATTACCCGCCTGCTGGAACGTGGCCAGCATGCCGGCACCGCCGCCGGCCAGATGCGGCTCGACACGGCTCAGGATCACGTTCAACAGCGGCGTCATGAACAGGCCCTGGCCGAAGCCCAGGATGGTGAGGCACGGCACGAGGCTGCGCGGCGACCAGTCATGGCCGTTGACCAGGCCGTTCGACGCGGCCAGCCCATAGGCGACCAGGGTCAAGATGATGCCGGCATCGAGCACGCGGCGGCCGCCGAAGCGCAGGGCCGCGAGCGTGCCGGCCAGGAAGGCGAGGCAGAGCGGCAGGAACACCAGCGCCGTCTGAAATGCGGTCGCGCCCAGTCCCAGCTGCTGCACCAGCGTCACCGACAGATAGAACGAGTTGAGCGTGGTGTAGAAGCTGGCCGAGAGCGCCAGGCCGGCGACGAACGGGGCGGAGCGGAATAAGGTCAGATCGACGATCGGCGTGCCGCCGGCCCAAGCGACCTGGCGCTCCCACTGCACGAACTTAACACCGAGCGGCACACTGGCGGCGAGCAGGCCGAAGGCCCAGAGCGGCCAACCCAATTCGCGCCCGATGATGAGCGGCGTCAGCAGGGACCCGAGCGTGACGGCGGCAAGTGCCACACCGCCCAAATCGAGCCGGACCCGCGCGCCCAGCGGGGTTTCTTCAAGCAGCAGCCACGCGGCGATCAGACCGACGGCGCCGACCGGCAGATTGATCAGGAACACCAGGCGCCAGCCGAGCGACCACAGGTTCCAATCGACGAGCGTCCCGCCCAGCAGTTGGCCGCAGGTGCCGCCCAAGCCCATGGCGATGCCGAGCAGGGCGAAACCGAGCCGGCGGCGCTCGGGCTCGATCTGGGTGCGCAGCATGGCCAGGACCTGCGGGAACATGACCGCGCCGGCAATGCCTTGGACCAGGCGGGCCGCGATCAACAGCGTCGCCGACGGCGCCAGCCCGCACAAGAGCGAGGCGAGCGTGAAGCCGGCAAGGCCCAGCATGAAGCAGCGCTTGCGGCCATAGAGATCGCCCAGGCGGCCGCCGGTCACCAGGCTGATGCCGTAGGCGAGCCCATAGGCGACCACGACCATCTGGACGGCGGCATAGCTGGCGGCAAGATCAGCCTTCACATGGGGAATCGCGACATTGACGATGAAATTATCCAGCGCTACCACGAAGCCGCCGCCGATCAGCACCGAGATCGGGGCCCAGAATCGCGGCGCGGATCTGTGTTCGGACATGTCTTTCTCCCTCGAAATTGGGCGCGGGCAAATCCAGGGAAGCGAAATTGCTGGAAGCCGCCGCGCTGTCGAGGCAGAATTGGCGATCGTTGCTACTAGGACAAGATAGGCATTTATCCTAGTACTGGGAGTAATATGATGAACATGATCGCGATCGACCGGGACGGTCTGGGCGCGTTCCTGGTCAGCCAGCGCGCGAAACTGCGTCCCGAAGCCGTCGGATTGCCGCCCGGCGGCCGTCGGCGCACGCCAGGCCTCCGGCGCGAGGAAGTGGCCCAACTCTCAGGCCTCGGCGTCACTTGGTATACCTGGTTGGAGCAGGGCCGCGACATCCAGGTCTCGACCCCCGGGCTGGAACGGATCGCAACGGCGCTCCGGCTGAACCCGACCGAGCGCGCCCATCTGTTCCTGCTGGCCGGCCGCGCCGCCCCGCCATTGCCGCTCGATACCGCCGCCCCGGTCAGCCCGCTGATCAGGCGCCTGATGGATGGGCTGCAGGATCAGCCGGCCATGGTGCGCAACGGGCGTTGGGATGCGATCGCCTGGAATCGCGGCGCCACCCGCCTGATCGTCAATTTCGACCGGCGCTCGCCGGCGGATCGCAACATGATCTGGTTGCTGTTCACCGATCCCTGGTTCCGCCGGTTCCTGCCGGATTGGCACGATGACGCGCGGCGCTGCATCGCGCGCTTCCGCGCCAATTTCGCCCGGGCCGGCGGCAATCCGGCCTATCAGCAGCTGGTCGACGATCTGACCGCGGCCAGCCCCGAATTCGGCCCGCTCTGGCGCCAGCATGACGTGCTGGCGCCCAGCGACGGGCTGAAGCGCTTCGATCATCCGGTTGTAGGAATGATGGAGCTGGAGCATACCGTGCTGGCATTGAGCGACACCAACGACCTCAATCTGATCGTCTATTCCGCCGCCCCCGGCACGACCAGTGCCGATCGGCTGGCCCGCCTGCTGGCCATGGTCAGCATCGAGGAGAGTGACTGAGTTGAGCGAACCCATCCATCTCGCCATCGGCACGCCGTGCTATGGCGGCCAGGTCACCAGCCATTTCACCGCCTCGTTGTTGAAGCTGCAACGGGCCTGCGATCAGCGCGGCATCGGCTTCACGGTGTTGATGCAGGGCGGCGACGCGCTCATTACCCGCGCCCGGCAGAATGTGGTGGCGCATTTCCTCGGGCTTGCGACCACGACCCATCTGCTGTTCATCGATGCCGACATCGGCTTCGAGCCCGAGGAAGTGTTTCGCCTGCTCGACTTCGGCGCCGATATGGCGGCGGGCGTCTATCCGACCAAGAAGATCGACTGGCCGAAGGTCAAGGCGATCGTCGCGCAAGGGCGCGAGCCGATCGAGGCGTCGGCGCTGTCCTATGTCATCGAATTCCTGGAGCCCGCCGGCAAGATCGGCGTCCGCGACGGCTTCGCCAAGGTGCGCTATGCCGGCACCGGCTTCCTGATGATCCGCCGTTCGGTGCTGGAGCGCATGCAGGCCCATTATCCGGAGCTGCAATATAGCCGCGAGCACCAGGCCTATGACCCGCTGAAGGGCAGCCCGCACCGCTACGCCCTGTTCGATTGCCTGATCGACCGCGCGACCGGCGCCTATCTGTCCGAGGATTTCAGCTTTTGCCACCGCTGGACCGCCATGGGCGGCGAGATCTGGGCCGATCTCGCGAGCAAGCTCAGCCATACCGGGCCGCTGACCTTTCAGGGTGACGTGTCGACCCAGTTCGGGCCGGCCGCCTGATGTCCCGTCTCTCGGCATTGCCGTTGCTGTTCGCTCTTGCCGCCTGTTCGCCGGGCAAGCCGATCGAGTTCGTCGTCCATCAATCGACCGTGGTCACCGACCCGGGCAAGCCGACCGAACGACGGATCGAGATCCTGGAGGATGCGCGCTTCACGCCGGCGATGCGCGCCGCCATGTGGGGCGGCAGCAAGGACCCGGCCGATTTCCTCGCCGCCCCCGGCGTCACCGCCGATGCGGCACTAAAGAAGAGTTTCAGCGAGACCGAGCCGCGCCGGGCATTGGTGCGCCTGATCGACCCGAACGGCAAGGTACTGGCCGAGCGGCAATTGGATTGCGAGCTGGCGGCGACTTCGGAGCATCCGCTGCCCCAGGCCGGCGGCCGCATGGTCTGGGCGGTCGGCAATGATTGCTCGACCGGCGACGGACTCTATGCCGGGCTGATCACGCGTTTCGCCACGGTCGAGGGCGACAAATTCGTCTGGCAGCACTATGTCGATGCCGCGACCCAGGAAAACGAGGAAATGACCCTGGTGCAGGCCGCCCGCATCACCTGGCACCTGCGCCCCAAGGACCGGGCCGAAAATATCCTGGAAGTGAGCTGCCATCCGGACTTCAGCGATCAGCGCTTCCAGGCCGTGAAACCCGGCGAACCGCTGCCGGAAGACCTGCCGGACGTCACCGACTATATCCGCTACCGCGCCGATGGCCAGGGCGGCTGGATCCGCCAGCAGCGCACGGTCAAGGGAAAGAAGTGGGACGACCGCGAGGATTTCCCGGCGGAGAGCGAGTTTCCGGGATAGAAGCCCCGTCCCATTCGTCATCCCCGGGCTTGACCCGGGGATCCACGCGTCTCCGCCGCATCCGAACTGTCCGTCAGTTCGCCTTGCCCAAAAACGTGGATGGCCGGGTCAAGCCCGGCCATGACGTTAAGATGTATGTATATTATTGAAAAGAAGAGGAGGTTTCTCCGACTGTCAGTCCCTCAGATCGTCCCAGAATTCGCGGACGCGGGCGAAGAAGCCTTCGGATTCCGGGCTGGTTTTGGCGCCGCCGCCTTCGCCTTCGAACTCGCGCAGCAGCTCCTGCTGGCGCTTGGTCAGGTTGACCGGCGTCTCGACCACTGCCTCGATATACATGTCGCCGCGGGCGGGCGAGCGCAGCACCGACATGCCCTTGGCCTTCAGGCGAAACTGATGGCCGGACTGGGTGCCGGGCGGAATGGTGACGCGGGCGCGGGCGCCGTCAATGGTCGGCACTTCGATCTGGCCGCCCAAGGACGCCGTCGTCATCGGGATCGGCACGCGGCAATGGATGTTGGCGGCATCGCGCTGGAAGATCCGATGCGGTGTCACCGACAGGAAGATATAGAGATCGCCCGGCTGTGAGCCGCGGATCCCGGCCTCGCCCTCGCCGGCGAGACGGATGCGCGTGCCCTCCTCGACACCGGCCGGGATATTGACCGACAGGGTCTTTTCCTTGCGCACGCGGCCCTGGCCGCCGCAGGACTTGCAGGGATTCTCGATCACGCGACCGGCGCCGCCGCAGCTGGGGCAGGTCCGTTCGATGGTGAAGAAGCCCTGCTGGGCCCGGACCTTGCCGGCGCCGGCGCAGGTCGTGCAGGTGACCGGCTTCGACCCCGCTTCGCTGCCGCTGCCCTTGCAGCTGTCGCAGGATTGCGAGGTCGGCACGCGGATCTGCGCGGTCGAGCCCTTGAAGGCGTCTTCCAGGCTGATCTCGAGATTGTAGCGCAGGTCGGAGCCGCGGGCGCTCTGCTGGCCGCGCCGGCCGCCGACGAAATCGCCGAACATCTCGTCGAAAATATCGGCGAAACCGCTGGCGAAACCGAAGTCGCCCGGACCGCCGCCGGCACCCGGCCGACCGCCACCGCCGCCGTTCTCGAAGGCGGCATGGCCGAAGCGGTCATAGGCGGCGCGCTTCTGATCGTCCTTCAGGACGTCATAGGCCTCGCTGATTTCCTTGAACTTGAGCTCGGCCGCCTTGTCGCCCGGATTGCGGTCCGGGTGAAACTGCATGGCGAGCTTGCGGTACGCCTTCTTCAGGTCGTCGGCGCTCGCTTCGCGCCCGACACCCAGCATCTCGTAAAAATCTTGTTTCGCCATATGGTCGGATCCCGACGAACCGGGGGGCGATGTCGAATTGCTCCGAACCGCCCCCTTGGCCTTTCTACAGATCGGTCACCCGGCCGTTAGGCCTGGTGGCCCTTCTTGCGCTCGTCGACTTCCTCGAAGTCGGCATCGACCACACGGGCGTCGTCGGCGCCGCCGCCGGCCGCATGACCGGCTTCCGGCCCGGCATGGGGACCCTCGCCCGGCTGCTGCGTGCCCTCGGCCGCCTTCGCCTTGTAGATGGCCTCGCCGATCTTCATCGAGGCCTGGGTCAAGGCTTCGGTCTTGGCCTTGATCGCCTCGACATCCTCGGACGTGAGGGCCGCCTTGAGGTCGGCGATCGCGGCTTCGACCGCGGCCTTGTCGGCCTCCGGCACGCTTGCCGCGGCCTCTTCCTTCAGCGTCCGCTCGGTCGTGTGGATCAGCGCCTCACCCTGGTTCTTGACCTCGACCGCCTCGCGCTTGCGCTTGTCGTCCTCGGCATTGAGCTCGGCTTCCTTGACCATCTTGTCGATCTCGGAATCCGACAGACCGCCCGACGCCTGGATGCGGATCTGTTGTTCCTTGCCGGTGCCCTTGTCCTTGGCCGAGACCTGGACGATGCCGTTGGCGTCGATGTCGAAGCCGACCTCGATCTGCGGCATGCCGCGCGGTGCCGGCGGCAGGCCGATCAGGTCGAACTGACCCAGGATCTTATTATCGGCCGCCATCTCGCGTTCGCCCTGGAACACGCGGATCGTGACCGCGGTCTGATTGTCCTCGGCGGTCGAGAAGGTCTGGCTCTTCTTGGTCGGGATCGTCGTGTTGCGGTCGATAAGGCGCGTGAACACGCCGCCCAGCGTCTCGATGCCGAGCGACAGCGGCGTCACGTCGAGCAGGAGGACGTCCTTGACCTCGCCCTTCAGCACGCCGGCCTGGATCGCGGCACCCATGGCCACGACTTCGTCCGGGTTGACGCCCTTGTTCGGCTCGCGGCCGAAGATCTGCTTCACGGTCTCGGCGATCTTGGGCATGCGGGTCATGCCGCCGACCAGGATCACTTCATCCACTTCGGACGCCTTGAGGCCGGCATCGCGCAGTGCGGCCTTGCAGGGCTCGATCGTGCGCTGGACCAGATCCTCGACCAGGCTCTCGAGCTTGGCGCGGCTGAGCTTGATGTTGAGATGCTTCGGACCCGACGCGTCGGCCGTGATGAACGGCAGGTTGACTTCGGTCTGCATCGACGACGACAGCTCGATCTTGGCCTTTTCAGCGGCTTCCTTAAGGCGCTGCAGGGCCAGCTTGTCGGAGCGCAGGTCGATCGCCTGCTCCTTTTTGAACTCGTCGGCCAGGTAGTCGATGATCGACTTGTCGAAATCCTCGCCGCCCAGGAACGTGTCGCCGTTGGTCGACTTCACTTCGAACACGCCGTCGCCGATCTCGAGGATCGAGACGTCGAACGTGCCGCCGCCCAAGTCATAGACCGCGATCGTGCCCGAGCCGCGCTTCTCCATGCCATAGGCAAGGGCCGCCGCGGTCGGCTCGTTGATGATGCGCAGCACTTCGAGGCCGGCGATCTTGCCGGCGTCCTTGGTGGCCTGACGCTGGCTGTCGTTGAAATAGGCCGGCACGGTGATGACGGCCTGGGTCACGGTCTCGCCCAGATACGCCTCGGCGGTTTCCTTCATCTTCTGCAGGATGAAGGCGCTGATCTGCGACGGCGCGAACTTGTCGCCACGGCTCTGGACCCATGCGTCGCCATTGTCGGCGCCGATGATCTTATAGGGGACGAGACCGATGTCCTTCTTCACGACCGCATCTTCGAAGCGACGGCCGATCAGACGCTTGATCGCGGAGAAGGTGTTCTCCGGGTTGGTAACGCCCTGGCGCTTGGCGGCCTGGCCGACCAGACGCTCGCCGCTTTCGGTGAAAGCGACCATCGACGGCGTCGTGCGCGCGCCTTCGCTGTTCTCGATGACCTTGGCCGTCTTGCCGTCCATGACGGCAACGCAGGAATTGGTGGTGCCGAGATCGATACCGATAACTTTGCTCATTACTTGCCTCTCAACTAAGCAGGACGCGAGGGCCCCCGAAGAGCGCTCCTTGCCGTCCCCCGAATTTTTGACCTGAACGCCAAGACTGCCGCCTTGGTGTCCGCGCTTATATATGGGCGGCCTTCCGGCCCTGCAACGGGGTGCAGGGCTTTCCTGTCACGGATTCGTGACCAAATCCCGAAAAGCCGGCCCGCAATCGTCTTACGCCGTGCGATCGACCCGCTTGTGGCCCTCTTCCGCCGGCTTTTCCTCAGCCGCGGCCGGTTCGGCGACCGGGCCCTTGGCGACGCCGACCATGGCCTCGCGCAGCAGCCGGTCATGGATCGTGTAGCCGGCCTGCAGGACCTGGACGACCGTACCGGCGGGCTTGCCGGTGTTCTCCAGTTCGAAGATCGCCTGATGGAAATTATGGTCGAACTTCTCGCCCATCGGATCGAGCTTCTTGATGCCGTGCTTCTCGAACGCGCCCAGCAGCTCCCGCTCGGTCGCCGACACGCCTGAGATCAGGTTCTTCAACAGCTCGCTGCTGCTCGCCTCGACGTCCGGCACGCTGTCGATCGCGCGGCGCAGATTGTCGGCGACGGTCACCAGGTCCTTGGCGAAACCGGATGTCGCAAACTTCAGCGCATCCTCGCGGTCGCGCTGGGCCCGGCGGCGCACATTCTCCTGCTCGGCCAGCGCGCGCAGCGCCTGGTCCTTGTATTTGGCGACCTCGGCCTCGAGCTCGGCGATCCGGCCGTCGTTGGACGGCATCTCGACGATCACCGGCTCGGCGGTGTCTTCGGTCTCTGGGGTCGTGGGAGTATCGGTCATTATCGAATAAGTCCTGCTTTATCCAATCGAGCGCCCGATCACCTTGGCGGTGTAATCCACCATCGGAATGATCCGGGCATAGTTGATACGGGTCGGGCCGATCACGCCGATGGCGCCGACGATCTGTTCGCGGGCGTTCATATAGGGTGCGATCACCATAGAACAGCCGGCGATACCGAATAGCGAGTTGGCCGAGCCGATGAAGATCTGCACGCCCTCGCCGCGATGGGTCGCCTCGACGAGGCGCATCATCGTATCCTTGGTCTCCAGCATCTCGAACAGCCGGCGCACACGGTCGAGATCCTCGAGCGCGCTGATGTCTTCCAGCAGGTTGGCCTGGCCGCGCACGATGAGCGAGCCGCCGGACGAGCCGGCCGGCGCTCCCGCCCACGAGGCGAGGCCGGCCTGGACCAGCTTGGTCGTCAGCTCGTCGAGCTCGGCCTGGTTCGCTTCCAGTTCCTGGACCAGCGCCGCCTTGGCCTCGTCGAGCGTGAAGCCCACCATCCGGGCCGAGAGGAAATTGCCGGCGGTGACCAAGGCCGAGGTCGGCACGCCGACCGGCACCTCGATCACGCGGTTCTCGACCAGGCCATCGTCGGTCACCAGCACGACCAGCGCGCGGCCGGGTCCCAAGGCCACGAATTCGACATGCTTCAGCGCGCGCTCGGTCTTCGGCGCCAGCACCAGGCCGGCACAGCGCGACAGGCCGGACAGCGTCTGGGTCGCCTGTTCCAGCAAGGCCGGGAACGAGCGGCCGCCGGCGGCACAGCGCGCATCGAGATTGTCGCGCTCGTCTTGGGACAGGCGGCCGACCTCGAGCAACCCATCGACGAACAGGCGCAGGCCGGCATCGGTTGGCAGCCGGCCGGCCGAGGTATGGGGTGCGACCAGCAACCCGGCCTCTTCCAAGTCGGCCATGACGTTGCGGATGGTCGCCGCCGACAGGTTCAGCCCGAGCCGGCGCGAGATCGTGCGCGAGCCGATCGGCTCGCCGGTCTCGACATAGGCATCGACGATGGTCCGGAAGATCTCGCGGCTGCGCTCGTTGAGCGCGCCGATCAGGGTCTCCGTCCTCGCACGGGGGATCTCGCGGTCGCTCAAAGTCGACGATCGTCCCTATTTGACTGGAACCGGCCCCATCATGGGTCAGGCGAGGCGAAACTTAGGGATGCCGGGGGCGAGCGTCAACCGTCCCACCGACATGTGTGCCGCCAAACCCTGGACGCGCGCGCATCTGGCAGAGTAGTTTGGCGCCCTTCATCCAGTTCCGCTTGTCGCCGAAAGAAGTCCACAGCCCATGTCACGCCCTTCCGGTCGCGCCGTCGACCAGCTCCGTCCGGTCACGCTCACTCCCGGCTTTTCCAAATATGCCGAGGGTTCGTGCCTCGTGAAGTGCGGCGAGACCCATGTGCTCTGCACCGCGTCGGTCGAAGAAAAAGTCCCGCCGTTCCTGCGCAACACCGGGGCCGGATGGGTCACGGCCGAATATGGCATGCTGCCGCGCTCGACCCATACCCGCACCGACCGCGAGGCCGCGCGCGGCAAGCAGTCGGGCCGCACCCAGGAAATCCAGCGCCTGATCGGCCGCTCGCTGCGCGCCGTCGTCGATCTGAAGGCGCTGGGCGAGCGCCAGGTCAAGATCGACTGCGACGTGCTGCAGGCCGACGGCGGCACGCGCACCGCGTCGATCACCGGCAGCTATGTGGCGCTGCATCTGGCGCTCCGCGGCCTGGTCGAGGCCAAGCTGATCCCGGCGCTGCCGCTGACCGATCAGGTCGCGGCCGTGTCCTGCGGCATCTACAAGGGCGTGCCGGTGCTGGACCTGGAATATGTCGAGGATTCCGCCGCCGACGCCGACGCCAATTTCGTGCTGACCGCGACCGGCAAGATCGTCGAGATCCAGGCGACCGCCGAAGAGGCGCCGTTCCCGGAAGAGCAATATACCGAGATGATGAAGCTCGCGCGCAAGGGCATCGCCGAGCTGGCCCGGCTGCAGCGCGCCGCCGTCGGCCTGGGCGGGCTCTAAGCCCATGTGCGCCGCGACCCCGCGCCGCCGCTTCACCGGCACCGGCCTGATCGTGGCCACGCATAATGCCGGCAAGCTGCGCGAGATCGTCGAGCTGCTGCTGCCGTACGGCATCCATGTCAGCTCGGCGGCGGAGCGCGGGTTGCCGGAACCGGAAGAGACCGGCACGAGTTTCCTCGCCAATGCCGAGCTGAAGGCGCTGGCGGCAGCCCTTGCCGCCGGCGTGCCGGCGCTGTCGGACGATTCCGGCCTGGCGGTCGACGGGCTCGACGGTGCTCCCGGCATCTATTCGGCGCGCTGGGCCGGGCCCAACAAGGATTTCGCCGGCGCCATGGCCCGGGTCGAGCGCGAGCTGATCGAACGCGGCACCACCAACCGGCGGGCCCACTTTATCTCCGCCCTGACGCTCGCCTGGCCCGACGGCCACTACGAAAGCTTCGAGGGCCGCATCTCCGGCACCTTGACCTTTCCGCCGCGCGGCGACCGGGGCTTCGGCTATGATCCGATCTTCGTGCCCGACGGGCTCAGCCAGACTTTCGGCGAGATGCACGAGGCGACCAAGCATCGCATCAGCCATCGCGCGCGCGCCTTCACCCAGCTGGTCGAGGCCTGTTTCGCGTCATGACCGAGGTCCTGGCGAATGCCCCTGGCTTCGCCGTCTATGTGCACTGGCCGTTCTGCCTGGCGAAATGCCCCTATTGCGACTTCAACAGCCATGTGCGCGAGCGGATCGAGCAGGATCGCTGGCGTACGGCACTGTTGGCCGAGCTTGACCATTACGCGGCCCAGACGCCGGGCCGCACCGTCACCTCGATCTTCTTCGGCGGCGGCACGCCCTCGCTGATGGAACCGGCGACCGTCGGCGCCGTCATCGACCGGATTGCCGCGCGCTGGTCGCTCGACCCCGATATCGAGATCACGCTCGAAGCCAACCCGACTTCGGTCGAAGCCCACAAGTTCCAGGGCTTCCGCAGCGCCGGGGTCAATCGCGTGTCGCTGGGCATCCAGGCACTCGACGATGCCTCGCTGAAGTTCCTGGGCCGCCAACATTCGGCCGGCGAAGCCCTGGAGGCGATCGAACTGGCGGCGCGGAACTTCGATCGTTACAGTTTCGATCTGATCTACGCGCGACCTGGACAAACCGTGAAGTCCTGGCAGGCGGAGCTTGCCCGGGCGCTGGGCTTCGCCGCGGGTCACCTGTCGGTCTATCAGCTGACGATCGAGCAGGGCACGCAGTTCGCGACGCTGCATGCGCGCGGCGATTTCATCCTGCCGGACGACGAGCTCGCCGGCGAACTCTATGAACTGACCCAGGCGCATCTCTCGGCCGCCGGCATGCCGTCCTATGAGATTTCCAACCATGCCCGCCCGGGTCAGGCAAGCCGGCACAACCTGACCTATTGGCGTTATGGCGATTATGTCGGCGTCGGCCCCGGCGCCCATGGCCGCCTGACGCTCGACGGCCAGAAATGGGCGACGCGCCAGGCGAAGGCACCGGAAACCTGGCTCGCCCGCGTCGAAGCGGACGGCCATGGCACCCAGGAGACCGAGATCGTCGAGCCGGAAGCCCGCGCCGAAGAGATGCTGATGATGGGCCTGCGCCTCGCCGAAGGCATTCCGCGCCAGCGCTTCCGCGACGAGCTGGGTCTGGAGGCCGAGGACCTGATCGACCTGAAAGCGCTGGGCCACCTGACCGAAGGCGGCTTCGCCACGCTGGACGAGCATCGCCTGGCCGCGACCGACGCCGGTCGCCAGCGGCTCAACGCCGTGCTGGCGGCGCTGCTGAAATAACTACTGGCTGGGCGCGCCCTCGAAGCTTTCCGGCGCGGGACTGGCGACGCTGGTGCCGTGCTGTTCGACCTGGAGCACGGCCAGGCCGCGCTCCGCCGTGCCGTCGGGGCGGAAGCGGAAGATGCCGTCGGCGCCGGCATAGCCGTTCGGGTTGGAGATCGCCGTGACCGAGAAATCGGCGCCGGGCGTGCGATCCAGCACGGCAGCGACGCCGACCGCGTCATAGGCGAGCGTCGCCAGCCGCTGCGGCACATGGCCATAGGCCTGGCGGAAGCGATCCTGGAAGCCGGCGCGCGCGTCCGGCTGCGGTGCCGCATACCAGCCGCCGATCAGCGACGGCTCAGCCCCCAGGTCCGGCACGTCCCAGATGCCGGTGCCGAGCAGCTTGACTTTCTGCTGGTTGATGTCGGCGAGCCCGAGCTGGGCGACCGCATTCTTGAGCTTCGTCCCCGTCTCCGGCACCAGCAGGGCCGTGAAAGTGAATTTGCCGTTGGCCGCCAGGTGCTTGATCACCGATTTCAGGTCGGAGCCGTCGGGCGCATAGGTCTCGCTGTCGTCGAGCGTGCCGCCAGCGGCCGCGACCGCCCGAGCGAACTCGTCGGCGACCAGCTGGCCATAGGCATTGTTCGGCACCAGCGCTGCGAAATGCTCGACACCGGTCGAGCGGGCATAGGCGGCGATGCGCGTCAGCTCCTCGCGCGGCAGGATGCCCATCAGGAACAAGCCGTTGCCGGCGATCGACGCGATGCTGGAAAAGGCCAGGACATTGACATGGGCGGCCTGGGCGATCGGCTTCACCGCCTCGGCTTCGGGGGCGGTCAGCGGGCCGACGATCAGTTTGGCGCCCTCGGCGATCGCCAGTTGCGCCGCGGCGGCGGCCCCGGCGGCCGTGCCCTTGGTGTCCTTGGGCGTCAGCACCATGTCGTCGGCGCCGAGTTCGATCAGCGACAATTGCGCGGCATCGAGCATGTCGCGGCCCAGGGGCGCGGTCGGGCCGCTCAAGGGCAGCAGCAGCGCCACATCGGTCTTGCCGCCGGTATTGACCAGATTCTGCGGCTTCTGCGGGATCAGCACCGGCGGCGGTAGCGCGACCGGGACCGGCGCCACGACCGCGACCGGGGCTTGCTGGGGCGGCGGCCTTACCGCTACGGTCTGCGGAGCGCAGCCAGCCAAGCCCAGAGCGAAGGTCACCACAGATGCGAGGGCCAAAGGCCGCAAGACCGGGGACGCGAGAGACGGACGGTTCAAGCAGATTCTCCGAAGCGACCGAGGAGGCGCGGGCGGAGACTAGCCGCGCGCCCGCGGCAAGTAAACGCGCGCCAAGACAATCGGCACCGGATCGGCCGGCCCCGCAGACAGACGAACGCACTGAGCCGAAGAATCGTGCCCCGGCAGGGCTCTATGTCGTGGCGACGCCGATCGGCAACATCCAGGACATCACGCTTCGAGCCCTCGATATTCTAGCGCGGGTCGACGTCATCGCCTGCGAGGACACGCGGGTGAGCGCAAAATTGCTACAGCGCCACGGCATCGATGCGACGCTGCTGCCCTATCACGAGCATAATGCCGAGCGCATGCGGCCGGTCCTGCTGGGCCGGGTGGCGGCGGGCCAGGCGGTCGCGCTGATTTCCGACGCCGGCACGCCGCTGGTGTCCGATCCCGGGTTCAAGCTGGTGCGCCAGGCGATCGCGGACGGCCTGCGCATTCAGATGCTGCCTGGCGCCTCGGCCCCGATCGCGGCGCTGGTGCTGTCGGGCCTGCCCAGCGACCGGTTCCTGTTCGCAGGCTTCCTCGACAGCAAGACCGTTGCCAGACGGCGCGAGCTCAAGGAGCTGGCCGGTTTGCGCGCGACGCTGATCTTCTTCGAATCGGCCCAGCGCCTCGCGTCGTCACTCTCGGACATGGCGGCGGAGCTGGGCGACCGGCCGGCCGCGGTCGCCCGCGAATTGACGAAAATGTATGAAGAGGTGCGCCACGGCCGGCTCGGCGAACTCGCAGCCCATTACGAGACGGCAGGGCCGCCCAAGGGCGAGATCGTCGTGGTCATCGGCCCACCGCTGCCGGCGGTCGAGGCCAGCGCCGAAGATCTGGACGCGAGCCTGAAGGCGGCGCTGGTGCATCTGTCGTTGCGCGATGCCGCCAGCGAAGTGGCGGAGGCGCTGGGCCTGAAGCGCCGCGACGTCTATGCCCGCGCGCTCGCGCTGGCCGGCCCGTCCGAGAAATGAGCCGACCAAAGCGCGTTGCGGCCGAGCAGCATGGCCACCGGTCGGAGACGATCGCGGCCTGGTGGCTGCACCTGAAGCTCTATCGCATCGTCGCCCGGCGCTATCGCACGGCGGCAGGCGAGATCGACCTGATCGTGCGGCGCGGCCGGACCCTGGTATTCGTCGAAGTCAAGGCCCGGGCGGATTTCCACGGTGCGGCCGAGGCGGTGAGTGCCCGCCAGCAGCATCGGATCGCGCGGGCGGCCAGCCAATTCCTGGCCGCGCGGCCGGATCTGGCCGGGCTCGACCAACGCTTCGACGCGCTGCTGATCGTGCGCGGCACCTGGCCCCGGCATGTGCCGGACGCCTGGCGGGTCGGAGACTGAGTGCTTGTCCGGTTGTCGCCACAATTCAGCCGTTCTATAGCGTGTGAGAGTTCCAATCGGAGGCCCGCAAGCCGTGACCCTGCCCTATAGCCGTATCTTCTCCCTGGCCGTCGGCCTGGGCGCCCTGGCCACCGTTACCCTGCCGCTCGGCGGCTGCCTGCTGGCCGTCGTCGGCGCCGGCGCGGGCGCCGGCGGCTATACCGCCGGCAACGAGCGCGGCATCGGCGGCACCGCGACCGATACCGGCATCAAGGCGTCGATCAACGCGATCTGGGCCAAGGACAATGGCCAGATCCCGTCCTATGTCGATCTCAACATCTTCGAAGGCCGCGTGCTCCTGACCGGCAACGTCCCCGACCCGAGCATCCGCGATCAGGCCGTCGCCGGCGCCTGGAAGGCCTCCGGGGTCAAGGAAGTGATCAACGAGATCCAGGTCGCCCAGGGTGCCAGCTTCTCGACCGCGGCCAGCGATAATTGGATCCTGGCGCGGCTCAACAGCGACATGGTGTTCGACGGCGCGGTGCGCACGCCCAACTACTCGCTGCAATGCGTCGGCGGCACGGTCTATATCCTGGGCGTGGCGCGCACCCAGAACGAGATGGACCATGTGCTGAACTATGCCCGCAACATCCCGAACGTGCGGCAGGTCAAGAGCTATATCCGCATCCGCAGCGGTATCGGCGAGGATGGCGGCACGCAGCTCGGCACTGCACCCGGCGGGTCGAGCCAGCCCAGCGCCTTGAGTGCGCCGGACGCGGGCCAGCCGGGCACCAGCCAGCGCGCCATGGGCGACAGCCGCGACCCGGCGCTCGATGCCCCGCAACCCTATGCTCCCGCCACGGCCCCCCAGGCTGTGCCGAGCGGTGGCATCCAGGTGACACCGCTGCAATAGGACGGGCCAATGAGCGAGGGGGCGGAGGCGCTGCTGACCGAACTGGGCCAGACGGACGGGGCGACCCTGCCGCTGGCCGAGGCGGCGCTGGCCTTTGCCCGGCTCGACCGGCCGGAAATCGATCCGGAGGGCTATCGCGCCCATCTGGACCAGCTGTCGGACGAGCTCGCCGCAGAATTGGGCGGCGTCACCCAGCCGCCATTGAAGGAGCGGGTGCGCGCGCTGGTCCAGGTCATGGTCGGCAACCATGGCTATCAGGGCGATGGCGCCACCTATGACGATCTGGCCAATGCCGATCTGATGCGGGTGATCGACCGGCGGCGCGGCCTGCCGGTGACGCTGGGCATCCTCTATATCCATGCCGCGCGCGCCCAGGGCTGGCAGGCCGGCGGGCTGAATTTCCCCGGCCATTTCCTGATCCGGATCGACGCCGGCGGCGAACGCGCCATCCTGGATCCGTTCGCCGGCGGCGAGCAGCGCACGGCCGGCCAATTGCGCAAGCTGATGCAGCTCTTGGGCGCCGGCCGCGACGGCCAGGGCTCGACCGAGCTTCGCCCCGAGCATTACCACATCGTCGACGATCGCGACGTGCTCTTGCGCCTGCAGAACAACATCAAGCTGCGCCTGCTGCAGGCCGGCGGCAGCGAGGCCGCGTTCGAGGTGTTGCGGCGCATGCGGCTGCTGGCGCCGCGCCATGCCGATCTCTGGCGCGAAACCGGCATGCTGGCCAACCATATCGGCCGGTTGACCGCCGGCATCAGCGCGCTCGAAACCGCGCTGCGCCTCGATCCCACGGCCGAATGGCGCCATGAGGCCACCCTGCTGCTGCAACAGCTCCGCGGCCGGCTCAATTAATCATCAGCCGATCGGAACCGATCGGACTTGGGCCCCGCGCCGCCGTCACCATATAGTGCCGGCAAGTAGCTGAGGGGGAATGCCATGAGTCTCGCCGTCGCCATCCAGATGGACCCGATCGAGAGCATCAATATCAATGCCGACTCGACTTTCGTTCTGGCGCTGGAGGCGGAAGCCCGCGGCCATCTGCTCTATCACTACGGACCGAAGAACCTGGCCTTCAAGAACGGCCGCATCCATGCCTGGGCGCGACCGCTGAAGGTCAGGCGCGAGCACGGCAATCACTATTCCCTGGGAGCGCCCGAATCGATCGACCTCGCCGGGGTCGACGTCGTGCTGATGCGCCAGGATCCGCCGTTCGACATGGCCTATATCACGGCCACCCACCTGTTGGAGCGCATCCATCCCCTGACCCTGGTGGTGAACGACCCGGCCGCCGTGCGCAATGCGCCGGAGAAGCTGTTCGTCACGCAATTCCCGAGCCTGATGCCGCCGACGCTGATCACGTCGGATCGGCGCGAGATCGACCTGTTCCGCGACGAGCATCGCGACATCATCGTGAAGCCGCTGTTCGGCAATGGCGGCGCCGGCGTGTTCCGCATCCGCGAGGGCGACGAAAACCTGGGCTCGCTCCTGGAAATGTTCGCCAGCATCTCGAACGAACCGCTGATGATCCAGCGCTACGTGCCCGAGGTGCGCCAGGGCGACAAGCGCATCATTCTGATCGACGGCGAGCCGGTGGGCGCGGTGCTGCGCGTGCCGGCCCAAGGCGAGGCGCGCGCCAACCTGCATGTCGGCGGCAAGGCGGTGAAGACCGGCATCACCAACCGCGAGCGCGACATCTGTGCGGCGATCGGCCCGGCGCTGAAGGCCCAGGGCCTGATCTTCGTCGGCATCGACGTGATCGGCGACTATATCACCGAGATCAACGTGACCTCGCCCACGGGGCTGCAGGAGATCAACCGCTTCGACGATGTGAAGCTTGAAGCGCGCATCTGGGACGTGATCGAAGCCAAGCGCAAGCGCCGGTAAAAAATCTATCCTAAGGGTTCTGGACTAATCGGTACGGAACCCCATCTAGGGTCTATGGCCCGACCCCGCGAATTCGACGAGACCCAAGCCCTTGCCCAGGCGCGCGAGCTGTTCTGGCGCGATGGCTATGAGGCGACCTCGCTCGCGGGGTTGCTCGACGCCATGGCGATCAGCAAGTCGAGCTTCTATGAAACCTTCGGCTCCAAGCACGCGCTGTTCTTGCGCGCGCTTGCCGATTACCAGGACGAGCGCGCGAGCCAGATCGAGACCTGTCTCGCCGACGGCCCGAGTGCGGCGGCCGCGATCGAGGCGCTGTTCCGCGGCATCGTCGCCTGCGGCGAGGCCAAGGGCTGTATGACCTGCAACGAGGCGGTCGAGCTTGGCCCCCGCGACCCGGCGGTCGAGCTGCAGGTCGGCGGCGCGCTCGGCGAACTCGAAAGCCTGCTGGAGCGCACGGTCGTCCGCGGCCAGCGTGAAGGCTCGATCGGCACCACGCTCGACCCGGCGTCGCTCGCCCGCCTGCTGTCGGTGGCGCTGAGCGGCCTGCAGGTGATGATCCGGGCCCGGACCGACCGCGCCCGGCTCGAAGAAACCGTCGAGATCATTCTGAAACTGCTGCGCTGATCCCACCGGCTCCGCCGGCGCGGCGCACCTGTCTTTGTTCCGGACCGATCGGTCCATATCTGGAGTTTTCCGATGTCTGAGATTTCCCCCCTGTTCCAGCCGTTCGAGCTCGGACCCATCACGCTCGGCAATCGCATGCTGATGGCGCCCCTGACGCGCAATCGGGCCGGCGCCGGCGACGTGCCCCAGCCGCTCAATGCCGAGTATTACGCGCAGCGCGCAGAGGCCGGCCTGATCATCACCGAGGCCTCGCAGATCTCGCCCCAGGGCAAGGGCTACCCCTGGACGCCCGGCATCTATTCGGCCGAACAGGTCGCCGGCTGGCGCCTGGTGACCGACGCCGTCCATAAGAAGGGCGGCCGGATCTTCCTGCAGCTTTGGCACGTCGGCCGCATCTCGCATCCGTCGCTGCAGGTAAACGGCGCCCAGCCGGTCGCGCCGTCGGCGCTGAAGCCGGCAGGCAACGGCATGACCGAGACCGGGCCGCAGCCGTTCGTCGAGCCGCGCGCGCTCGGCCTCGACGAGATCCCGGGCATCATCGCCGACTATCGCCAGGCGGCGGTCAATGCCAAGGCGGCCGGCTTCGACGGCGTCGAGGTCCATGGCGCCAATGGCTATCTGCTCGACCAATTCCTGCGCGACGGCACCAACCATCGCACCGACGCCTATGGCGGCTCGGTCGAGAACCGCGCGCGGCTGCTGCTGGAAGTGGTCGGGGTCGTCTCGACCGTGTTCGGTGCCGCCCGGGTCGGCGTGCGCCTGTCGCCGATCAACCCGTTCAACGACATCGCAGATTCGAATCCGCAGGCGACCTTCGACTATGTCGCGGCCCAGCTCGGTAGCCGCGGCCTCGCCTATCTGCACGTGTTCCAGGCCGGCGACGCACCGTTCGACTGGCGCCAGTTCCGCCAGGCGTTCGGCGGCACCTTCGTGGTCAATGGCGGCTATGACCGGGCCAAGGCCGAGGCGGCGATCGAGAGCGGCGCCGCCGATCTGGTCGCCTTCGGCACGAGCTTCCTCGCCAACCCGGACCTGGTGACGCGTCTCAAGACCAACGCACCGCTGAACGCGCCCAACGTCGCGAGTTTCTACGGCGGCGGCGCCGAGGGCTATACCGACTATCCGACGCTGGGCTAATGCGTTTCGCATGCTAGGCTCGCGGGAGTTTCCTTCCGCGGGCCGCGCATGCGCTTCATTCTATTTCGGGGAACCAGCCTCTACGGCAGCATCGATCGCATGCTGGACAGTCTGGCGGCTGCCTTCGAGGCGGCCGGCGATGCGGCGCCGATCATCGATGCGACCGGCCCGGATTATATCAGGCTGCTGCAGCAGGCGATCACCGACGGGCCGGTCGATGCTTTCCTGGGATTTTCCGGGATCGGCATCGACCAGCGCGCCGAGGGCAACCTCTATAACGCGCTGGAAAAGCCGCTGGTCTCGATCTATCTCGACCCGCTGCTGCTCTATTGGAACCAGGTGGCGACGCCGATCCGGCGCCGGCTGATCTATACGACCGCCCCCGGCGACCTGGATTATTGGCGCGGCAAGCTCGGCCTGCCCGTGCCGCTGCATCATCTGCCCCATGCGGCGATCCCGTTGCCGCCCGGCACCGCGCCCATGCCATGGGACCGGCGCGAGATCGACCTGCTGCATGCCGGCACCGCGCCGGCCGATCCCGTGGGCTTGCGCGCCGGCTGGGCCCAGCATGGGCCGCTGGTCGAGGGGCGGCTCAATGCCATGCTCGACGCCCATGACGCCGATCCGTTCGCGCCCTTGCCCGACATCATCGCCCGCGTCGGCCATCCGGTCGCGTCGCTGGGCGCGCCGCAGTCGCTTTATCCTTATTTTCAGACGCTCGACCAATATCTGCGCGCGCGGGTGCGCTGGCGGATGATCCTGGGGCTGCTCGACCGCAACCTGACCCTGGTCGGGCCGGGGTGGGAGGCGGTCGTGGCCCAGGCCCCCGGCCCGATGCGCGCCACGCTGCTCGGCACCCGCTCCGCCCCGGATGTAGCCGATCTCACCGCCCGCGCGCGCATCGTCGTCAACAGCTGCACGCCCTATCACGGCAGCCACGAGCGGCTGTTTCAGGCCATGGCCGCCGGCGCCGTGGCGCTCAGCAGCGCCACCGCCTGGCTGGGCCTGGCCGCACCCGACGGCGTGCTGGCCCAGGGGCGGCCGGATCTGGGCGATGTCGGCCTGCTGGCCGGCGCATTGCTCGACGATCCCACGAAAGCGCAGGCGATGGCCGAGGCGGGCCGGGCCTGGTTCGAGGGTGCGCACACCTGGGCCCACCGTGCCGCCAGCATCCGCGCCACGGTCGCGCGGCTCTAGCGCCAGGCGGGCAGGGCGGCCGCGACCTCGCGGGTGATCTTCAGGAACGCCAGCACGACCGGCGAGCGCTCGATCGCGCGATAGGCGATCTTCATCGGGATGCTGGGCGAGGGCGGCGCCACCGGCACGAACGTGACGCCCGCCCGCGGCGTATGGCCGAAGCCGGCGGCGGTCAGCGCCACGCCCATGCCGGCCGCGACCAGGCCCAGGGCGGACTCGGCATATTGCGACTGGACCGCGACCTTGGGCTCGATCCCGGCGGCCCGGAACAGCGACAGCAGAAAACTGCTGTCGATGCCGCGGGTCATGCGGCCGCCATAGAGCACGACCGGCTCGTCCACGAGGTCGGCGATGGCGATTTCGGACCGGCCGGCCCAGCGATGGTCCGACGGCAACGCGATCGAGATCGGCTCCTCATAGAGCGATTCCTCGGTCAGGTCGTCATGGTCGATGCCGGGGCGGACGAAACCGACATGGACGCGCCGGTCGAGCAGGGCCGCCGGCTGTTCGAACGGCAGCATCTCGTACAGCAGCACCTCGACACCCGGATGCTCGGCATGGAAGCGGCGCAGCACCGGCGGCAGCAGCAGATTCATGGCCGAGCCGACATAGCCGATGCCGATCCAGCCGACCTCGCCGCGCCCGATCCGGCGGGTGCCGGCGACCGCCTGCTCCAGCTGGGTGATCAGCGTCGTCGCCTCGGTCTTGAAGAAGCGTCCGGCCTCGGTCAGGCGCAGCGGCCGGCTGCCGCGCTCCAGCAATTGCAGGCCGAGCTCGTCCTCGAGCTGGCGGATCTGCTGGCTCAACGGCGGTTGCGCGATGTGGAGGCGCAAAGCGGCGCGGCTGAAATTCAGCTCCTCCGCCACGGCCAGGAAATAGCGCAGGTGGCGCAGCTCCATCAGACGTTTCGCCTATAGTTTTCTATCGAAGCGATCTTAGACCTCTGGAGCGGCCGCGCCTATATCCGGTGGCAGAGGAGACCATCATGGCCGCCGTGCCGCAGCTGAACATCTCGTTCGCCAACCCATCCGCCCCCGCCTGGCCCTTGAGCCCGGGCCCGAGCCGCCCCGCCGCCACCATCCTGCGGTTTCCGCGCAAGCGCGCCTTGACCCCGGTCGAGGCCGATCCGCGCGAGGACATCGGACAGATCGTCAAGGTCAAAGCCCCGAGCGATATCCTGGCCGGCTGGCTCGTCGTGCTCACCATCGCCGTCGTCGGCTTCGTTTTGTTCTAGTCCGCTGGCACTTGCGGCCTCGGCCCTGTAGGCTCGCCTTATGGTTTAGCCTCAAGGACGTTCGCCCCGAGCATGGTCGCGCGTATTCACACCGTCGCCTTCCAGGGCATCGACGTTCTGCCGATCGAGGTTCAGGTCCAGATCGTGCCGGGCCTGCCGAATTTCGTGGTCGTGGGCCTGCCCGACAAGGCGGTCGCGGAATCACGCGAGCGGGTGCGCGCGGCGCTGACCGCGATCGGGCTGGCGCTGCCGCCGAAGCGCATCGTCGTCAACCTGTCGCCGGCAGACGTGCAGAAGGAAGGCTCTCATTTCGATCTGCCCATCGCGGCCGGGTTGCTGGTCGCCATGGGCGTGCTGCCGGGCGACGAGCTGGAAGGATACGTCACGCTCGGCGAGCTGGCGCTCGACGGCTCGCTGACCGCGGTTGCCGGTGCGCTGCCGGCCGCCATGGGAGCGGCGGAGCAGCAGCGCGGGTTGATCTGTCCGGCCGGCTGTGGCGGCGAGGCGGCCTGGGCCGGCTCGATCGAGATCCTGGCGCCGGCGACGCTGCTGGCCCTCATCAATCATTTCAAGGGCACGCAGGTGCTGTCCCCGCCCAGTCCGCGGGTCGAGGCGGACGGGCCGGAGCCGCTCGATCTTAAAGATATTAAGGGCCAGGAAACCGCCAAGCGGGCACTCGAATTGGCTGCGGCCGGCGGGCATAATCTTATCATGACCGGGCCGCCGGGTTCGGGCAAATCCATGCTGGCGGCACGCCTGCCCGGCCTGCTGCCGCCACTCGACCCGGCCGAGGCGCTGGAGGTCAGCATGATCCATTCGGTCGCGGGCCTGCTGCATGACGGCAGGCTGATGCGCCATCGCCCTTTCAGGGATCCGCATCATTCGGCCTCGCTGCCGGCGCTGATCGGCGGCGGCACCCGCGCCAAGCCCGGCGAGATCTCGCTCGCCCATCTGGGCGTGCTGTTCCTGGACGAGCTGCCGGAGTTTGCCCGCGCCACCTTGGAATCCCTGCGCCAGCCGCTCGAGACCGGCCGGGCCGTGGTCGCGCGCGCCAATGCCCATGTCACATATCCGGCGCGGGTGCAGCTGATCGCGGCGATGAACCCGTGCCGCTGCGGCCATCTGGACGACCCGGCCCAGGCCTGCGCCCGGGCGCCGCGCTGTGCCCAGGAATATCAGAGCAAGATTTCGGGCCCGCTGTTCGACCGGATCGACCTGCATGTCGAGGTGCCGGCGGTGCGCGCCGTCGACCTGGCGCTGCCGCCGCCGGCCGAGGGTTCGGCCGCGGTCGCAAAGCGGGTCGCGCGCGCCCGCACCCGCCAGACGGAGCGGTTCGCGACCCTGCCCGCCGACCGGCGCATCCGCACCAATGCCGAGGCCGACGGCGCCCTGCTGCTGGAGATCGCCGATCCGGATCCGGACGGCAAGCGCCTGCTGGTCGATGCGGCCGAGCGGCTGAAACTGTCGGCGCGCGGCTATCATCGCGTGCTCCGCGTCGCCCGCACCTTGGCCGACCTCGACGGCAGCGACGCGGTGCGCCGGCTGCATATCGCCGAGGCCTTGAGCTATCGCCGCCAGGGCTTCGGCGGTTGAGCCGCCTGTATTTCGTGCAATCCTGCCCGTTTGCGTCAATTTGGTAACGAGTCGTCAAGCGTCCTGGCGCCAAGCTTTCTGGGTCGGACCCTCTCGCTCTTGCGAGATCAGGGCCTGAGTGACGTGCAAGAGGCGGCCCGTGAAGTATCCCGACGGTTTCAGCCAAGTTCGAGTGCTGCTGATCGAACTGCCCATGGGGCGGCGCGTGCTGCGTACGGCGTTGGGCTCGTTCGACATCACGAATATCGAGGAGTGGAACGAGGTCAAGACCGACCCGGTCGATCTCGCCTGCCTCGCCAGTTTCGACCTGATCATCGCCAATATCGACGAGGCGGACGATTCCGCGGCCGTGCTGCTGCGCGGTTTGCGCAACGGCTCGATCCCGGGCAATCCGTTCGTGCCGACCATCGTCACCTGCAACAGTTCGACCGCATCGACCGTCCGCGCCGCGGTCGATTGCGGCGCCGATGCCGTGGTGTTGAAGCCCTATTCCCTGAAGCAGATCATGGAGCCGATCGTGGCCCTGGTCGATCGCCGCCGCCCGTTCGTGGTGACCGCCGACTATGTCGGTCCGGAACGCCGCAACGCCCAGCGCGAGGGCCAGGTCATCGACCAGATCGCCGTGCCGAACCCGCTCGCCGCCAAGGTGCTGAACCTGGACCCGGCCGAGCAGGCGGCCGCGACCGAGGCCGCCTGGGCCCAGATCGAGCAGCAGAAATCCCAGCGCCTGGTGTTCCAGGCCCTGTTCCTGGTGCGGCTCGCCGGCTTCGTCACCGCCGTCAGTTCCGACGACACGGCCCCGGCGGCGCGGCGCGATCTCGCCCGGCTGCCCGGCCTGGTGCGCGACCTGGCGGTACGGCTGAAGGACCCGGCCGAATATGCCTTCCTGCAGGCCTTCGCCAATTGGGCGATCGTCTATCCCGGCCTGACCGACGAGGAAGAACGCAAAGCCAGCTGCAACGACGCCGCCGAGGCGCTGGGCGGCTTGCTGGTGCAACTGGGCTCCACCGCCGACCCGGCCGACAGCATCGCCGTCGCCGACCGCGCAGTGTTCAACTATTGCCAGCGGTTGAGTGCGGCTTAGGGGCTACTCTGCCCGCGCGATCTGCCCCCGCGTTGCCGCTTCCAGCCCATCCTCGAAGAATTCCATCAGCCGCGCCACGCGCGGCCCATAGCGCTCGGGCGCCTGATCGGCCGCGCGGCTGAGCAGGATTTCGGCGAGGCCGTGCAGCTGGGTCCAGAGCGTCATGGCGGCGAAACCGACGATGTCGGCGTCGGCGCCCCAGGGCAGCATGCGGCGGGCAACGGCGGCGGCGAGGGGGGTGAGCGCTTCTTCGGAGAGGGCGGCCAGCTCGTCATGCTGGGCGCGGTCGAGCGGCAGGCGGCCCATCAGGCGGAACAAGCCGCGGGCGTCGAGGGCGAAACCGACATAGGCGGCGGCGAGGCGCAGCAGGTCCTCGCCTGGGCCGGATGCCATCAGCGCGCCGGTCAGGCGATCGGTCAGGCGGCCGAAGCCCTCGGCCGCGAGCGCGCGTTCGAGCGCTTCCTTGTCGGCGAAATGATGGTAGGGCGCGGCCTCGGACACGCCCACGGCTTTCGCCACGGCGCGCAGCGACAGCACGGCGGCGCCGTCCCGTTCCAGCATTTCGAGCGCCGCTTGGATGAGGGCGGCCCGAAGGTCGCCGTGGTGATAGGCACGCGCCGGCTTGGCGGCTTTGCGGGTCTTGCGACGCGGCATATCTGAACGGCTCCATCGAGAGGGCTTCCGGCCTGGCGGCGTGCCGCGCCAGCGAAGGATCTTAGCGCTAGCAAGCTAGCGCCATTCCCGATGGGTTTAAAGGGGTTGGGCTGCCGTCAGGTAGCGGCGGGAGCGAGGCCGCCGCGGGCCCGCCTGGTGCCGACCGCGATCGGGTGCGGCAGGGTGGGTTCGGGTGCGGGCTTCGCATGGGGCGGCTCGCTCATGGCGGCCAGCAGATCGCCACCCATGATGGCTTCGAGGATCTTGACCAGGCGTTGGCCCTTGGGCGTCAGCTGCACCAGCTTGCGCCGCCGCTCGCGCGGGTCTTCGTGCGCTTCGACCAGGTCGTGCCCGGCCTTGCCGAACGAGTGCCATTTCGACAGGGCCGCGATATTGCGCGAGGCCGAGGATTGGGCGATGCCCAGATGCTGGGCCAGCTCGCCCATCGACATGCCTTCATGTTGCGCGATGGTCAGGAACGACAGCGCATATTGAATCGGCAAGTCGGGGTCGAGCCGCCGAAATTCCTCCAGAACGCGGACCACGAGCGTGATCTCGTCCGGCTTAGGCGACCCGACCATTAGGAAAAGACCTCGGCTGCACGTTCCAGCGCCCAGGCGTGTAGATGAGGTGCCAACGACCGATCCATATCAGGATCTCCCGTTCCTGGACGTGCCATTCCAGCCACCCTTCCGACGTCGACCAGCGGTCGCGCTCAATGTAAAGCTGACGGCTCGTGCCCAGTTTGATCAATACAGTCATTTCCAGCCCCTAGTCCGATTGCGTTCGGCTTCACTTCGCATTTCCAGGAATTTGCCATGGCAAACCCGCGGAGGTTTTCGCCATAGACCCCGGTGCCCGATCCGAGAATTGGGCAAACATGAATGGTCGACATGGCGTCCTCCTTTGAAGTGAGGGGTTGAAAACGGAGCGGACTATGCACCCGTTCCAGGAACGGGTGCAAGCCTTAAAATAATCGGTTCTGGGGAAGTTTCCGAGCCCGGATAGATTCGGTCGACAAAAAGTCGTCGGTTTCCCGCAGATTCAAGTCTCGTTGCAGATGGCGCGACAGATTGCGCACCTCCACCGCCGGCGCCAGGGCTTCCGGATCCCTGCGACCGTCGGTCTTGCGCCATAGACGCAGCATGACGGTTCTCCTTGTTCATCATTCCGATGAGGGGATATATCCGATGTCGGATGGATTAATGCAAGGGGCAAGCGGGGAAATCTCCGTCAGGCCTCAAAAGGTCAGTCGGAATGTGGCGCCGGTGCCACAGGGCACCGGTTCGACCATGCCGCCGTGGGCGACCATGATCTGGCGCACGATGCTGAGGCCGATGCCGGAGCCCAGGGGCTTGGTGGTGAAGAACGGCACGAAGATCCGTTCGGCCTCGTCCGGCGCCAGGCCCGGGCCATTATCCTCGACCGTGATCGCGACCCGGCCGCGGGCATCCAGCACGGCGGCGAGCACGACGCGGGGGGCTTTGCCGCCGGCGACCGCCTCGAACGCGTTCTTGACCAGGTTGATCAGCGCCTGATCCAACAGATCCGGATCGGCCTCGACCGCGAGCGTCGGCGGATCGACCGCGACCCGGAATTCGATGCCGGCCCCGGCCGGCGAGGCCAGCATCAGCGCCCGCACCCGGCCGAATGCCTCGGCCAATCCCACCGAGCGGCGCACCGGCTGCGGCGGCTCGGCGAAGCGGCGATAGCCGTCGACGAAGCGCATCAGCCCGGCGCTGCGCCGGGCGATCGCCGTCATCGCCTCGGTCAGCTCGTCCAAGGCCGGCGCCGGCGGACCCGGCCAATCCTGCTTCAGCTCCGCCACCAGGCTTTCGGCCGTGCCGGCGAGCGAGGCGACCGGCGTCAGCGAATTCATCATCTCGTGGGCCAGCACGCGCACCAGGTCGGACCAGGCGCGAAGCTCGCTCTGCGCCAGCTCGCCCTCGATCGACAGCAGCGAGGCGATCGCCTGGGACCTGCCGCCGGCGATGGTCTGGGAGGTTGCGACCAGCACGCGCGCGACGCCGCCCGGCAGCGTGACATGGACCATGCGCCGGCCCGGCGGGGCGGCCAAGGCCGCGGCGAAATCATGGGACAAGGCCTCGGCCTGGTCGAACCGCACCAGCTCGACCCCGTCGAAGAAGCGGCGGGCCGCCCGGTTCAGCAGCGTGATCTTGCCGTCCTCGGCCAGGGCCAAGAGCGGTACCGGCGCATGCTCGACCTCGGCGGTCAGGCGCTGGATCGCGGTTTCGCGCGTGGCATTGCGCGCACCCAGCCGTTCGACCGCGCGGCCGAGTGCTACACCCAGGGGCCCCAGCCGCCGCGGCAGCACCGGCATCAGCTCGCCGGCGGCGATCGCCTCGACCACCCGGGTCAGATCCTGGCCCAGCGCATCGGCATGGCGGCCGAACTCGACCACGCTCACCACCAGCAGCACGGCCACGATCACCGCACTCGCATAATATTGCGTCTGGATCAGCAGCACGCCCAGCAGCCCGGCCAAGAGCGTGATGTACGCGACGCGGAGCGCCAAACCAATGGAGTGTCGGCTAGAGCCCATGCTTTTCCATCCGGCGATAGAGCGCCGCCCGCGTCAGGCCCAGGGCCGAGGCGGCACGGCTGATATTGCCGGTATGGTCGGCGAGCGCGCGCGCGATGGTGCGCCGTTCGATCGCGTCGAGGTCGTAGAGGTCCGGGCCGGGTTCCGCCGCCGTCGCCGGCCCGGCCGCCGAGGGCGCCACCACCACCGCCGGGAAATCCTGCGGTTCGAACCGATCGCCGACCGCGAGGATGGTGGCACGCTCGATCGCGTGCTTCAGCTCGCGCACATTGCCGGGCCAGCGGTAGGATTCGAGCAGGGCCAGCGCCTCGCCCGACAGGCGCCGGCGCGCCACATTATATTTACGCGCGTAGATCGCGATGAAATGCTCGGCCAGCGCCGCGATATCCTCGCGCCGATCCCGCAAGGGCGGCAGGGTCAACTCGACCGTATTGACCCGGTAGAGCAGATCCTGGCGGAACACCTGTTCGCGCTGCAGCTCCGCCGTCGGCACGTTGGTGGCGGAGACGACGCGGATATCGACCGAGACCATCTTGTCGCCGCCGACCGGCACCAC
>Ga0302314_10001875_pt1 | contig 39268 bp, 40 predicted proteins | sample III_Palsa_N2_3_FD_200533 | JGI IMG/M metagenome (GOLD analysis project Ga0302314, IMG submission 200533) | Peat permafrost microbial communities from Stordalen Mire near Abisko, Sweden - III_Palsa_N2_3 | ecosystem: Environmental > Terrestrial > Soil > Palsa > Peat permafrost | place: Sweden...
AGCAGCGCCGCTTCATTCGGTACACCGCAGAGCACCAGCTGCACGCGCTGATCGGCAGCGAGCAGGCTCTGGCAGGTTTGCACCCAGGTCGCACAAGGCCACGCCCTGTCATCGCCGACCAGGCCGAAACGACCGCGCTTGAACGTTCGCTTGTTGCCGGTCTGCAAAAGCACCAAGGGTCCATCCAGTCCGCGGGCTTCGCGCCATGCCCGCAGATCATCGCGATCGTGCTGTGTGACATGCAACGAAGGCGCATGCTTCAGATCGACATTGGCCCAGACATGTTCCTCGGATCGGTATGCCGGCGGCGTGACTTTCGCAAAAGCCAGCCAGTGGTCGACGCGATGCTCGAAGCGGGGATCTTCGCATTCGGCCTGGAAGGCGCAACGCGACGGATCGATGCCGGCACGCCGCAACAGCCATTTGAATTTGGCCATGCGTCGACTGTCGCAAACGTAGATCGGGTTTTCGGCAAGCGCTCCGAGGGCCTGCACCAGCTGCCATTGGGTACGGTCCAACAGGTAGGGGCTGCTACGGCTTTTGAGCGTGATCACCTGGCAGACGTCGGGATGACCTTCGAAAAGCGGTCGCGACCAGCCGCCGGAAGTGACCAGGATGCAGGGGCGCCCATAGCGTCGATGCAACAGATGCAACATCGGCGTCAGCATGACCAAATCGCCGAACGCACCGAAACGGAAAACGACCGGGTGCGACGAACTCGACGGGGTCGCCTGATCGCTCACGATTTCGTCCCCGGATTACGCAAAAACGCCCTTCCCCTTTCTAAAGCTGCTTTCAGGGCGAGTTCGATCGGCAGCCGCGAGTACCCTAGCAGTAATCCACCGACGAGCGTAATCGCCAACGACGACCGGACAGGCAAGGCCTTCAAGGTGTTCATGCCGATCGGACACAATCCGGCGCGACGGACTGCTCGGAATATCCGGCGCGACTACGCCGTGATTTCCTGCGAAGCCCAGAGTCTTTCCCGATTTCGATTTGTAGTGCTGGCTGCAGAAAACGAGACAAGCGCACCCTTCCCGGTGATTGGCACGGCAGTGTCGCCGTATTTGCTTAGTGGATACTTACAGTTGCGCCCGACAGGCCGGGCCGCGCTGGCGATTGGTATCCCCGAAACGAACAGGGCGCCGATGGCGCCCTGTTCGTTTTCGAACTCCAGTCTTTGATCAGACCGCGTAATACATCTGGAATTCCAGCGGATGCGTGCTGGCACGGTAGCGGGTGACTTCCTTCATCTTCAATTCGATGTAAGCGTCGATGAAGTCGTCACTGAACACACCGCCAGCCTTGAGGAAGTCGCGATCCTTGTTCAGTGCCTCCAGTGCGGCATCCAGGCTGGAGCAGACCTGCGGGATGTTCTTCTCTTCTTCCGGCGGCAAGTCATAGAGATCCTTGTCGGCCGGCGCACCCGGATCGATCTTGTTGAGGATGCCATCCAGGCCGGCCATCATCAGCGCGGTGAAGGTGAGGTAGCCCGACTGCATCGGATCGGGGAAACGCACTTCGATGCGGCGGCCCTTGGGGCTGGCCACATACGGAATGCGGCAGCTGGCCGAACGGTTGCGTGCCGAGTAGGCCAGCATCACTGGCGCCTCGAAGCCCGGCACCAGGCGCTTGTAGCTGTTGGTGGTGGAGTTGGCGAACGCGTTGATCGCCTTGGCGTGCTTGAAGATGCCGCCGATGTACCACAGCGCGGTCTGCGACAGGCCGCCGTACAGATCGCCGGCGAACAGGTTCTCGCCGCCCTTGCTGAGCGACTGATGCACGTGCATGCCGCTGCCGTTGTCGCCGACGATCGGCTTCGGCATGAAGGTGACGGTCTTGCCGTTCTGGTGCGCCACGTTCTTCACCACGTACTTCATGGTGATCAGCTCGTCGGCCTTCTTCACCAGCGTGTTGAACTTCACGCCGATCTCGCACTGGCCGGCATTCGCCACTTCGTGGTGGTGCACCTCGACCGTCTGGCCCAGCGACTCGAGCACCTTGCACATGTCCGCGCGCAGGTCGCCGAGCGAATCGACCGGGCTGACCGGGAAATAGCCGCCCTTCACGCCCGGCCGGTGGCCGGTGTTGTCGCCGTCGTACTTGTAGCGCGAGCTCCAGGCCGCTTCCTGCGAACCGATCTCGTAGAACACGCGGCCCATGTCGTTCTGCCAGCGCACCGAGTCGAAGATGAAGAATTCCGGCTCCGGCCCGAAGAACGCGGTGTCGGCGATGCCGGTGGATTTCAGGTAGGCCTCGGCGCGCTTGGCGATCGAGCGTGGATCGCGGCCATAGGCCTGCATGGTCGACGGTTCGAGCACGTCGCAATGCAGCACCAGCTGGGTATGCGAGGAGAACGGATCGAGGTATGCGGTTTCCGCATCCGGCATCAGGATCATGTCGGACTCGTTGATGCCCTTCCAGCCGTTGATCGAGGAACCGTCGAACATCTTGCCGTCCTCGAACGTCGAATCGTCGATCGCGTGGGCCGGGAAGGTGACGTGGTGATGCACGCCGAGCATATCGGCGAAGCGGAAGTCGACGAATTCGACCTCGTGTTCCTGGATCAGATCGAGCACTTTCTTGGCGGACATGGCAAAACCTCGGCAACGGGATAGTTGAAGTGTGCAGGACCGATCCGTCCGTGGACAGACCCCGGCGGATTGGCCCGAGACAAAGTTTCTTTAGCAATCACCATGCCATGCGATAAATTGCTTTCAGATCAGTCAGCTATGCCGATGGTTCGTGCCGACCGCCTGGGCCGTAGCACCGGGATATGGCGCCATTGATGACGCATTGCACCATGATGGCGCACAGTCATGTGTGCCCGATCCGGGCTCGCCCGACCATCGCCTCTTTGCCGTCGCTCACCGTGCCGTCTTTCCCCGTAAGCTATGCGGCTTTTACGGCGCTCGTCGCCACTTGGCACCGGGGTTCATGTGAGCGATCTGATCCGCGTCATCCTGCTTGGCATCGTCGAGGGCATTACCGAGTTCCTGCCGATCTCCAGTACCGGCCACCTGCTGATCGCCGAGAAGTTCGGCCTCGGCATGCGCTCGGACCTGTTCAATGTCGGCATCCAGGCCGGGGCGATTCTCGCGGTAACGTTCATCTACTGGTCGCGCATCTGGCAGCTGTTCACTCAGTGGCGCGATCCGGCCAACCGCGACTATCTGCTGAAATTGATCGTGGCCTTCCTGATCACCGCCGTGCTCGGCCTAGTGGTGACCCATTACGGCTTCAAGCTGCCGGAAACGATCACGCCGATCGCCTGGGCATTGCTGATCGGCGGTTTCTGGATGATTGCTGCGGAACAGATCGCCGCACGCCAGATTGATCGCAAGGAAGTGACCTGGCGCGTAGCGATCCTGGTCGGCATCGCGCAGATGGTGGCCGGCGTGTTCCCCGGCACCTCGCGTTCCGGCGCGACGATCTTCACCGCGATGCTGGCCGGCACCAGTAACCGCGCGGCGGCCACCGAGTTCGCCTTCCTGGTCGGCATTCCGACCATGTATGCCGCCACCGGCTACGAACTGCTCAAGGTGCTGAAGACCGACGGCACGGCGCACGAGGACTGGACCGCGCTGGCGGTGGGCTTCGTGGTATCGGCGATCGTCGCCTTCGTCGCGGTGAAATGGCTGCTCGGCTACATCCGCAGCCACCGCTTTACGATGTTCGCGTTGTACCGGATCGCGCTGGGCGCAGCCCTGCTGGCGTTCGTGCCGGCCGGCGGTTAGGCGCTCAGCCGCTCCAGAGGCGCCGGCTCGATCGCGGCCGGCTTTTTCTTCGGATAGCCCGGCTCATTGGTGCGGTCGAACAGTTCGCGCACCCATTCGATGAAGGCCTGCACCCGCGCGGACAGGTGCTTCCTCTGCGGATAGACGATCCACACCGGTTTGCCGGTGGACATGGTGTCGGTCATCACCAGCTCGACCGTGCCCTTGTCGAGATAGCACGACACCAGCATGTGCGGCGCCTGGGTGATGCCCAGGCCGGTGCTGACGGCCTGGATCACTGACTCGCCGTCATTGATCAGCATGTGCGCGTCGATGTCCACGGTGACCTGGCCGCTGGGCGTATCGAACTGCCATTGGCGTGGCCGACCGTTCGGATAGACGTAATTGATGCAGCGATGGTTCTTCAAATCATCGATGCTGCGCGGCGCGCCATGATGCTCAAGGTAGGCAGGCGAGGCGATCACCACATTGCGCAGATAGCCGATCTTGCGTGCGATCAGGCTGGAATCCTCCAGCTCGCCCACACGGATCGCGCAATCGATGCCGACCTCGTTGAGGTCGGCAGGCGTGTCGCTCATCGACAGCTCCAGCCGGATATCCGGGTAACGCTGCTCGAATTCGTGCAGGCGCGGGATGATCGCCGCGCGTCCCACGCCTAACGAGATGCCGACCCGCAGCTTGCCGGTCGGCTTGCGGGTGGCGTAGTTCAGCGCCTCGGTGGCCTCGGTGAGGTCGGCCAGGATCTCCTTGCAGCGCGCATGGAACGCGGCACCGTCGTCGGTCAGCCGCAGGGAGCGGGTGGAGCGGAAGAGCAGCCGGGCGCCCAGCCGCTCTTCCAGCCGCGACACCGCGCGACTCACGCCCGACGGGGTCATGCTCAGTTGAGCGGCGGCGGCGGCGAAGCTTTTGGCTTCCACCACGCGGACAAAGGTCGATATCGCTGCAAAATCTTCCATAGGCCCGCTTTTTTACTCCATTCGTGACTCCCAGTCACTATTGCATTGCACAAGAAACGGATTTTCTATACCTGCTGGTACACCTATTCTCCCCGACCTTCGCCGGACGACCATGCCCGGCGGGTGACTCTGGGAGTGCAACATGAACAAACGATTGGTGATGACGACCCTGGCCGTAGCCGTAGCTCTCGGCAGCTGGGCGGCCCTGCATGGCGGCGCCACGCCGGCGCAGGCCGCGGTGACGATGCCACCACCGCCGGTGACCGTGGCGCAGACGCTGATCCGCTCGGTCAGCGACACCGATGAATTCACCGGCCGACTGCAGGCGGTGGACACGGTCGAGGTGCGCCCACGCGTCGGCGGCTACATCGACTCGCTGCACTTCCAGGAAGGTGCGCTAGTGCGCAAGGGCCAGTTATTGTTCCAGATCGACCCACGCCCGTACCAAGCCGAGGTGGACCGGCTCAACGCGAACGTGCGTCAGGCCCGTGCCGAACAGGCGCTGGCACAGTCGAACTCGGCCCGCGCACAAAAGCTGCTCGACCAGCATGCCATTGCACGTGAGGAGGCCGAACGACAGGACACCGCCGCGCAGAGTGCCGCGGCCCAGGTCGCCGCCACTTCGGCCGCACTCGCCACGGCGAAGCTCAACCGCGAATTCACGGAAGTGCGCGCGCCGATCGACGGCCGCGTCAGCAACGCCCACGTCACCGCCGGCAACCTGGTCGGCAACAGCGACGTGTTGACCAGCGTGGTCAGCGTGAACCCGGTGTACGCCTACTTCGATGTGGACGAGCACAGCTACCTGAAACTGGACGCGCTGCGCCGCGCGCACGGCACGCCGCCGCGCGTGGCGATGGGCCTGGCCGACGAGCAGGGCTTTCCGCATGACGGTCGCATCGACTTCGTCGACAACCAGCTCAGCGCCGGCAGCGGCACGATCCGGCTGCGCGCGGTGTTCGACAACGCCGACGCGCAGTACACGCCGGGCCTGTACGTGCGCATGCAGCTGAGCAGCGACAACCACACGCCGCGCGCGTTGATCGATGACCGCGCGGTCGGCACCGACCTCGGCAACAAATACGTCTACGTGGTCGACGCGCAGCATAAGGTCGAATACCGCCGCGTCACCACCGGCCCATTGCTGGATGGCCTGCGGGTGATCGACGACGGCCTCGGCGCGCAGGACGTGGTGGTGATCAACGGCCTGCAGCATGTGCGCCCCGGCATGGAAGTGGCGCCGACGCGCGTGGCCATGGACAGCCGCAATCCGAATGCCGGCCGGCAGTTCGCTGGCGGCGGCGGCGCGGGCAAAGCGGTCGCCCTCAACAACAGCACGTCGACCATCAGCACGTCCGATAACAAGCAGGACTGATTCAATGAAACTCGCACAATATTTCGTGGATCGACCGATCCTCGCCGGCGTGCTGTCGGTGCTGATCGTGATCGCCGGCGCCATCGCGCTGTTCCGCCTGCCGATCGGCGAGTACCCGGAAGTGGTACCGCCGACGGTGGTGGTGAGGGCCAGCTATCCCGGCGCAAACCCCAAGGTGATCGCCGAGACCGTCGCCACGCCGCTGGAGGAACAGATCAACGGCGTCGAAGGCATGCTCTACACCGCTTCGCAATCGACCAGCGATGGCGCGATCACGATGACCGTGACGTTCGCGCTCGGCACCGACCTGGATAACGCCCAGGTGCAGGTGCAGAACCGCGTGGCGCAGGCGTTGCCGCGGCTGCCCGAGGAAGTGCAGCGGCTGGGCGTGACCACCCAGAAAAGCTCGCCCGACCTGACCATGGTGGTGCATCTGATCTCGCCGGATCAGCGCTACGACATGCTGTATTTGTCGAACTATGCGCGCCTGCACATCAAGGATCAGCTCGCCCGCCTCGACGGCGTCGGCGACGTGCAGATCTTCGGCGCCGGCGAATACAGCATGCGCGTGTGGATGGACCCGCAACGCCTGGCGCTGCGCCAGCTCACCACGGGCGACGTGGTGCATGCGATCCGCGAGCAGAACGTGGAAGTGGCGGCCGGTGCGCTGAACGCGCCTCCGGCGAACGCCGGACCCGGCGGTGCCGCGTTCCAGCTCAACATCAATGCGCGCGGACGACTGGTCAACGAGGAGGATTTCCTCAACATCGTGGTGCGCACCGGCGCGGATGGCGCGGTGACCCATCTGCGCGACGTCGCACGGGTCGAGCTGGGCTCGAGCAACTACGCGCTGCGCAGTCTGCTCGACAACAAACCGGCGGTGGCGGTGCCGATCTTTGCGCGGCCCGGCTCCAACGCGATCCAGATCTCCAACGAAGTGCGCGGCACCATGGCGCAGCTGCAGAAGGATTTCCCGCAGGGCGTCGACTACCGGATCGTGTACGACCCGACCGTCTTCGTGCGCGGCTCGATCGAGGCGGTGGTACATACCCTGCTCGAGGCGATCGTGCTGGTGGTATTGGTGGTGATCCTGTTCCTGCAGACCTGGCGCGCCTCGATCATTCCGCTGGTGGCGGTGCCGGTCTCGCTGATCGGCACCTTCGCGGTGATGTATGTTGCCGGCTTCTCGCTCAACGCGCTGTCGCTGTTCGGCCTGGTGCTGGCGATCGGCATCGTGGTCGATGACGCGATCGTGGTGGTGGAAAATGTCGAGCGGCATATCGAGCACGGCCTGGCGCCGAAGGAAGCGACGCGCCAAGCGATGAAGGAAGTGACCGGACCAATCGTCGCCACCGCCCTGGTGCTGTGCGCGGTGTTCGTGCCGGCCGCCTTCATCAGCGGCCTCACCGGCGAGTTCTATCGCCAGTTCGCGCTGACCATCGCGATCTCCACGGTGATCTCCGCGTTCAACTCGCTGACCCTGAGCCCGGCGCTCGCCGCGCTGCTGCTGAAGGGCCGCGATGCACCGAAGGATCGCCTGAGCCGTGGCATCGACCGCACCTTCGGCTGGCTGTTCCGTCCGTTCAACCGCTTCTTCGTGCGCAGCGCGAACGGCTATGTCGGTGGCGTGCAACGCGTGCTGCGGGCCGGTTCGGTGGCGCTGCTGGTCTACGGCGGCCTGGTCATGCTCGGCCTGTTCGGCTTCGCCAAGGTGCCGACCGGCTTCGTGCCGCCGCAGGACAAGCAGTACCTGGTGTCGTTCGCGCAGCTGCCGGATGCGGCCTCGCTGGATCGTTCCGAGGCGGTGATCCGCCGCATGAGCGAGATCGCGCTGAAGCAGCCGGGCGTGGAGAACGCAGTGGCATTCCCCGGCCTGTCGATCAACGGCTTCACCAACAGCACCAATGCCGGCATCGTGTTCGTCACGCTGAAGCCGTTCGAGGAACGCCGTAGCGCCGACTTGTCGGCCGGTGCGATCACCGCGGCACTGACCCAGAAATACGCGGCGATCCAGGATGCGTACATCGCGATCTTCCCGCCGCCGCCGGTGAACGGGCTGGGCACGATCGGTGGCTTCCGCATGCAGATCGAGGATCGTGGCGATCTCGGCTTCGAGGAGTTGTACAAGCAGACCCAGGGCCTGATCGCGGCCAGCCAGAAAGTACCCGAGCTGGCCGGCCTGTTCTCCAGCTACCAGGTCAGCGTGCCGCAGATCGACGCCGATGTGGATCGCGAAAAGGCCAAGGCCGAAGGCGTGGACCTGGCCGACGTGTACCAGACCATGCAGGCCTACCTCGGCTCGCTCTACGTCAACGACTTCAACCGCTTTGGTCGCACCTACCAGGTGAATCTGTCGGCCGAATCCGGCTTCCGCCACGAGCCGCAGGACGTGCTGCAGCTGAAGACCCGCAATGTGCACGGTGAGATGGTGCCGTTGGGTTCGTTCGTCAGCGTGCGGCAGAGCGTGGGACCGGATCGCGTGCAGCACTACAACGGTTATCCGACCGCCGAGATCAACGGCGGCGCAGCACCCGGCTTCAGCACCGGTCAGGCGCAGGCGGCGATGGAGAAACTGGCGAAGGACAACCTGCCGAACGGCATGTCGTTCGAATGGACCGAGCTGACCTATCAGCAGATCCTCGCCGGCAATACCGCGGTGCTGGTGTTCCCGTTATGTGTGCTGCTGGTGTTCCTGGTACTGGCCTCGCTGTACGAAAGCCTGACCCTGCCGCTGGCGGTGATCCTGATCGTGCCGATGGTGCTGCTGTCCGCGATCTCCGGCGTGTGGCTGAGCGGTGGCGACAACAACATCTTCACCCAGATCGGTCTGATCGTGCTGGTGGGCCTGGCCTGCAAGAACGCGATCCTGATCGTGGAGTTCGCCCGCGAGGCGCAGATCCACGAAGGGCTGGACCGCAAGAGTGCGGTGCTGGAAGCGGCACGGCTGCGACTGCGCCCGATCCTGATGACCTCGTTCGCATTCATCATGGGCGTGGTGCCGCTGGTGCTGTCGCACGGCGCCGGCGCGGAAATGCGCCACGCGATGGGCGTGGCGGTGTTCTCCGGCATGCTCGGCGTTACCTTTTTCGGCCTGTTGTTCACGCCGCTGTTCTACGTGTTGATTCGCGGCTGGACCGAACGCCGCGAAGCGCGCCGCGCCGAGCGCAAGGCGCTGGCCGCGCAGTCCCTGCCTGCTTTGGAGTCCTGAGATGAAGACGACACTGCGCTATAGCGCGCTCATGTTCGCCCTGCTGCTGGCCGGTTGCGCCAGCGTGGGACCGGACTATCAGCGCCCGCACGAAAATCCGGTGACCTTGCAAGGCATTGATCCGGCCCGCGAAATCACTACCAATGACGTGCAAGTCGACTGGTGGAAGCAGTTCAACGATCCCGCGCTGGATGCGCTGATCGATCGCGCGGCGAAGGGCAGCCCCGACCTCGCCATCGCCCAGGCGCATCTGCGCGAATCACGCGCGCTGCTCGGCACCGCGCGTTCGCAACAGCTGCCCGACATCGATACCGCCGCGAGTTACACGCGCAGCCGCGAACAGCAGCCCGGCTTCACCGATCAGCGCGTCACTACCACCGCCTACCAGGCTGGCTTCGATGCCAGCTGGGAGCTGGACCTGTTCGGTGGCGTGCGCCGTTCGGTGGAAGCGGCGCGCGCTGATGCCGACGCCAGTGAAGCCTCACTGGCCGATGCGCGGATCAGCCTATTCGCCGAGGTGGCGCGCTACTACTTCGACTTGCGCGGTACCCAGCTTCGCTTGGACGTGGCACGGCGCGACATCGACAACCAGCAGCAGTCGCTGACCCTGATCCGCGCCCGCAACGAAGTCGGCACCGGTTCCGAGCAGGACGTCGCCAGCGCCAGTGCGCGCCTGAGCGCCGTGCAGGCACAGCTGCCGCAATTGGAAACGCAGGCGCGCAGCGACGAGTTCCATCTGGCCGTGCTGCTCGGTCAGCGACCGGGCGAACTCGACGTCGATCTGTCGCCGCAGCATTTCCGTCCGATCGATACAACGCTTTCGATCGGCGCGGCTGGCGACGTGCTGGCGCGGCGGCCGGATATCCGCATTGCCGAACGCGAACTGGCCGCGGCGAACGCGCGCATCGGCGTGGCCAAGGCCGACTGGTTCCCGCACATCTCGCTGGGCGGCTTCGTCGGCTTTCTCGCTGGCCGCAGCAACGACTTCGGCGGCGCCGCCTCGCGTGCGTGGTCGCTGGCACCGAGCATCAGCTGGGACGGCTTCAACGTGCAACGTGTGCGCTCTGGCGTGAAAGCCAGCGAGGCGCGTGCCGACGCGGCACGCGCGAACTACCAGCGCAGCGTGCTGCGCGCACTGGAAGATGTCGACAACGCGCTGGTTGCCTATAACCTGCAGCGTGAACGGGTCGGTCATCTGCTCGACCAGGCCACGCAGAGCCGACGCGCGGCCGAACTCGCGCGCATCCGCTACAACGAGGGCGCCACCGATTTCCTCGAACAGCTCGATGCCGAACGCACCCAACTCGCCGCGGAAGATGCGCTGGCCGAGGCTGAAGCCGGTATCGATCTGCGCGCGGTAGCGCTGTACAAGGCGCTCGGTGGCGGCTGGCGCAGCGACACCGCCGCGCAGACATCGGGTCAGCCGCTGGCCAAGCTGCCATGAGCGCCGCGGTTGCGCGGCGGCTGCGACCCGCATCGGAACCGCCCATCACGCATCGCGTAGCGCTGGTCAGCGGCGCCAATCGCGGCATCGGCCTGGCGGTGGCACGCCAGCTCGGTGCGCTCGGTATGACGGTGCTGCTCGGCGCCCGCGATCCCGGCCGCGGTGTGCGCGCCGCCTACCAGCTGCGCGACGAGGGTATCGACGTCGCCGCGATCACTCTCGATGTCACCGCACAGGCCGATATCGACGCCGCAGCCCGTCACATCGAACGGCAGTATGGACGTCTAGACGTCCTTATCAATAATGCCGGCGCCTACTACGACATCGATGAACATCCTTCGTCGACGGCGATCGACAGCGTGCGTGGCGCACTCGACACCAACCTACTCGGCGCCTGGCGACTCGGTGAGGCGCTGGTGCCGCTGATGCGCAGCCACGGCTACGGCCGCATCGTCAATGTTTCGAGTGGCTGCGGTTCGAGCACGCTGACCGGCGAGAGCAGCCCGGCCTATCGCGTCTCCAAGGCCGCCCTGAATGCCTATACCCGCGTACTTGCCGCCGAGCTCGACGGCAGCGGCATCCTGGTTAATGCGGTGTGTCCCGGTTGGGTCGCCACCGCGATGGGCGGTGCCGGCGGGCGGCCGGTAGCCGAAGGCGCGGCCGGCATCGTATGGGCAGCCTGCCTGCCGGCACACGCCGCGGCGACCGGCGGCTTTTATCGCGATCGCCAGCGCATTCCCTGGTAACAGCCGCTGGAGCTAGCGCTGCACCATGTGCGCGAACCATTCCCAGCCGCGCACATGTTCGGCGATCAGTTTGACGCTGGTCAGCATCGGCACCGCCAGCAGCGCGCCGGGAATGCCCCATAACCAGCCCCAAAGCAGCAGCCAGATCAGAATCGCCACCGGACTGATGCGCATGCGCCGGCCGAGGATCATCGGCGTGATCAGGTTGCCTTCCACTGCAGTGATGCCGGCGAAACACAGCGCCGGCATTAGCGCTTGGCCGAGCGCGTTGAAGTGCACCGCGCCGACCAGCAGCAGCAGCACGGTCGTGGTGATCGCGCCGACGTAGGGAATGAAGTTGGCCAGCATCGCCACCGATCCCCACAGCAGCGGATCGGGCACATGCAGCAGCCACAGCATCGCGGCGGTGCTCAGGCCCAGGGTGAAATTGATCAGCGAGGTGGTGAGGATGTAGCGCGAGACCTCGGTCTGGATGCTGCGCACCACCGACACGGTATGTCGCTTGTGGCGGAAATTCGGTGCGAGTCCCACCAGCCGCCGCAGCAGCAGATCACCGTAGATCAGGAAGAAGAACACCAGCAGCACCACAGTGAGCACCGCGGCCAGCACCTTCGGTGCGTTCGACACCACGTCCCATGCGCTGATCGCCACCGTAGCCGGCGTGGGCGCCGCGGCTCGGCTCGGCGAACCACTCGAACTATTCACCAGCGACTGGGTGGCGCGATTGGCCGCTTCGAACGGCTGCGTCACGCTTTTCAGTTTCGGCACGAAGCTCTTGATCATCGCCGGCGCATCGTGGAACCAGCCCACCGCCGGCTGCGTCAGCGAACCGACGCCGATGCTGATCGTCGCGAGCAGGGCGATCATCAGCACGCTGGCACTGAGCCAGCGCGGCACACCGTAGCGCGCGCTGCCAGCGACCAGCGGATTCAGTGCCAGCCCAATGAACGCGGCCAGCACCAGCGGAATCAGCAGCACCTTGATCAAGGTGACCGTATACAGCAAGGCCAGCAGCAGGAAGATGTTGAGCATCACGCGAATGCCGCGCAGATGCCGGCGCACGCTGCGCGCGGGATGCAGATCTCGCTTCACCGCTTTCCGCCTCGGAGCGGCGAGCGGATGCGATGACGCACGATCCAGCATGGGTCCGACGTGAACGGCCGTCGAGTCAGGCGGTCGTTCGACCTCGCTCATGACGGGTCGGAATTCGGCGGTGGATCGTTATAAGCCGCGGCGCCACCCAGATCGAGACCGGCGACGAGTTGGCTGCCATAAGCCATCAGCTCGGCCAAGCCGCCGCTGAGCAGGCTGCTGAGGCCGGGCACGCGCAGCGGGCTTAGCTTCAGTCGGCCAAGCACGAAACCGGCGCCGGCGGCGACGCCCACCGTGCTCAGCGGATAGCGATGACCGCGTGCCAGCAAGGCCGCGGCCGGCACGCTCAATTCGTCGCGCGCCACCGCGAGGCGCAACTGCGCCTCGCGCACACGAGCGATGTTGGCGAGCAAGCTCATAGGATCGGGCTCATCTGCATGCTCATTTCGATGGCTTCCCCTCGTCCTGCAGCTTATCCAGGGCGACCTGCTGTTCGGCGCGCTGTACGGTCTGGCGCATCATCGCACCCCAGCCGTGACGTGTCGCCGGCATGCTCATCCAGTGCATGCAGCGGCGGAACAGCCAGATCGCACCGAACAGGAAGACCAGCTGCAGGCCGGCCAGCGTCACCAGCGCCCATGGCCATGAACCAAACCATTCGGCCAAGAGCAGGCCAATCAGACCGAGCACGGTGAGGCCGAAACCCACGCCCGCCACCGTGGCGGCCAGCCCGGCGGCGAGCATCCACGACACCGCACTGCGCGCCAGCCCGAGTTCAGCGGCGAGCAGGTGCAGCTGGGCGCCGAACAGCCGCTTGATCGCGCCGCCAAGCTGGCTGAGCTCATCCAGCAGGCGCGACGGCGGCGTCAGCGGCGGCGCGACATCCGGCGGCATCTGGGAATCACGGTCACGATCATCGATTGGCTGCATGCCCTGATCTTAACGGCGCAGGATGCGGCCGAGCAGCCAGCCCGCGCCAAGCGCGATGGCGACCGACTGCACCGGCTTCTCGCGAACGTAATCGCGCGCCTGCTCCAGCCACTCGTCCGCACGATCCATCGCGGCGTCATAGGCTTCGCGACCGCGCTCGCCGATATCGGCGGCCTTATCGGTCGCTTTGCTCGCCGCGCCGGCGACCTTGTCGGTAGCGGTGTGCAGGCCTTCTTCAACGCGGTCCGCCGTGCGATCGACGGCTTCCTTGGTGCTCGCGACCGCGTTGGACGTGGCCTGCTTGACACGCTCGGCGCTTTCCTCGATCCGTGCATGGGCATTGCCGGTTGCGGTGTCGATGGCGTCGGCGGCGGGAATCGGCTTGTTCATGGATGTTCTCCGTAACGATGGAAATCGCTGATGTCTTGCTATGGATTAAAGAGGGTGCCGGCGTTAGCGGGCCCGACGCAGGAACGCCACCACCGCCAGGATCAAGAAGATCACAAACAGGACCTGGGCAATCCAGGCCGCGGTACCGGCAATGCCGCCAAAGCCCAGGATAGCGGCGATGATGGCGATGACCAGAAAGACCAGGGCATAGTGAAGCATGGGTGGTTCTCCTTACGATTAAGGATCCGACAGAGGGATCGCGTTTGCCTTGATCCCATTCACCCATAGCCCATGCGCGCTGAGCGTGAAGGCCGCAGCGCGGCAAGTGATGGCGAGGCGAACCGTTCAGGATCAGCCGCGCCGGCGCAACGATTCCTACAGCGCGCTGTTCAGCGTATACGTGCCCATCCATTCGGCCTCGGCCAACACATGGCCGTCTATCGCCGCGCGCAATTGTTCCAGCGTGAAGCCGCTCTGCAGCGACAAGGCTGCCACGTCGAGCGCGTGGATGCGGAAGTGGTAGTGGTGCACGAGGCTGTCGTTCCACGGCGGGCAGGGACCGTCGTAGCCGAGATACTGGCCGGCCATGTCGGCATCGCCGGCAAACCAGCCGGTGTAACTGTTCTCGCCCTGCACGCTGCCGGGCGGGCCATGCGGCTCGCGCTTGCCGCGCGGGGTGACCTCGTCGCTGCAGGCACCGACCGCGAACTCGCCGCACTCGGCGGGAATATTGGCCATCAGCCAATGCACGAACTCCACGCGCGGCAGGTCCGCCGGCACGCTACGACCAGGCTGGTTGACGTCGTCCGGCTTGCTGGGCACATCCGGATCGATGCAGGTGAGCACGAACGAGCGGGTAGCCGGCGGCGCATCCTTCCAGGCCAGATGTGGGCTTTCGTTGCTGGACAACGCCACCGGATCGCCAAGCTTGCCGAAGGCGAAGTTGGCGGGAATCGGCTCGCCGTTCTTGAAACTGTCGCTGCGCAATTGCATGGCGGTTCTCTGCGGTTGGTTTACGGTTTGTAGGTGACGCGATAGACGGCACCGGCCAGGTCGTCGCTGACCAGCAGGCTGCCGTCCGGCAGCGGCTGTACGTCCGCGGGCCGGCCCCAGACTTTCTCGTCGCGCATGAAGCCGGTAATCAGCGGTTCGTAGGACGCCACCTTGGCACCCTGCAGACGCACGGTCATCACGCGATAGCCGGATTTCTTGCTGCGGTTCCACGAACCGTGCTCGGCGACGATGATCGCGCCCTTGTAAGCGGCCGGGAATTGCTTGCCTTCGTAAAAGCGCATGCCCAGCGAGGCGACGTGCGCGCCCAGCTTTAGCGCCGGCGGCGTGTAATCCTTGCAGTTCTTGCCCTTGCCGAAGTCGGGGTCGAGTGTGTCGCCCTGGTGGCAATACGGATAGCCGAAGTGTTCGTCGGGCTTGGTGATGTGGTTGAGTTCGTCGCTGGGCATGTCGTCGCCCATCAAGTCGCGACCATTGTCGGTGAACCACAACTGCTTGTTCGCCGGCTGCCAGTCGAAACCGACCGTGTTGCGGATGCCGCGGGCGACGTCCTGCCAGCCGCTGCCATCGGCATTCATGCGGATCAGCTTGCCGTGGTCCGGGCCCGGGTCGCAGATATTGCATGGCGCGCCGATCGGCACGTAGAGCTTGCCGTCCGGCCCGAACGCAATGAACTTCCAGCCGTGATGCGTCTCGGTGGGCAGTTTGTCGGTGATCACTTCAGGCGTAGGCGGCGCGTCCAGGTGATTCTCAATATCGCGCAGCACCACAATCTTGCTCACTGCGGACACGTACAGGTCGCCGTTCTTGAAGGCCACGCCGACCGGCAGCTGCAGGCCACTGGCGATCACGCGCACTTTGACGGCAGTGCCATCACCGCTCGTGTCGGTCAGCGCATACACCTTGCCGGCATCGTTGGAACCGACGAACACGGTGCCCTTGGCGCCCAGCGTGATTTCGCGCGCGTTCGGCACCTGGTCCGAATACAGGGCGATGTGGAAACCCTTGGGCAAGCTGAGCTGATCGAGCTGCGGCGCGGCAAACGCCGGCGCGGCCAGCAGACCAAGTAACAAACCGAGATAGCGGCGCATGGATTCACTCCTGAGCAGGGGACTCGTCAAGAGTAATACCGTTCGTCGCGATCCGGCATGAGCGGTCTACACATCGGTCATCCGGTAAAGTGCGCCTCTTGGACAAGGGGAACGCATGAGCGAGCTGCAGGATCTCACCACGCTGGTACGCGCGGCGACGCCGCTGCTGGTGATCGAAACCGTCGACGAACAACGCGTGATCGAATGCTTCCGGCACGTGCTCGCGCAGGCGCTGCATCCGCTGTGGCAATGGACGCTCACCGACGGCCTGACCCGGCTGGATTTCGCCCAGCCGGATCTGCATGTCGCGCCCGATGCCACCGCCACGCTGGACGCGATCCGCGAACAGACCGAGCGTGGCGTGTTCCTGCTGTTCGATTTTCATACGCTGTTGCGCTATGCGATGAGCCTGCGTCAGCTGCGCGAAATCGTGCAGCGGCAGCGTTCGGCCGCGCATACCATCGTGCTGGTCGGCGCAAAGATCGAGCTGCCCGAGGAACTGGAGGCGCTGGCCTTGCGCGTGCCGCTGGCGCTGCCCGACATCAAGGAGCTGGCCGGCATCCTGCGCGGCGAGGCGATCGCCTGGCAGCGCGAGCAGGGTCGCAAGATCGAGGTGGACAACGACGCGGCGCGCACCATCGTGCGCAACCTGCTCGGCCTGTCCGCACCCGACGCGCGGCGCATCGTGCGCAAGCTGATCTACAACGACGGCGCGCTCGATGCGAAGGACCTGCCCGAGCTGATGCAGTCGAAGTTCGACCTGCTCAACCGTTCCGGCCTGCTGCACTACGAATACGCCACCGCCAGCTTCGCCGATATCGCCGGCGTCGCTCGCGTGCGCGAATGGGTACAGCGACGGCGCGCGGTATTCCTCGATCCGTCCGCCACGCCGGTGCTCGACCCACCGAAGGGCGTGCTGCTGCTCGGCGTGCAGGGCTGCGGCAAAAGCCTCGCCGCCAAGGCGATCGCCGGCGGCTTCGGCGTGCCGCTGGTGCGGCTGGATTTCGGCACGCTGTACAACAAGTACCAGGGCGAGACCGAAAAGAATCTGCGCGAGGCACTTACCAGCACCGAACTGCTGGCGCCGTGCGTGCTGTGGATCGACGAGATCGAAAAAGGCCTCGCCGGCGGCGGCGATGACGGCGGCGTGTCGCGCCGCGTGCTCGGCTACCTGCTGACCTGGATGGCCGAACGCAAGGCCAAGGTGTTCGTGGTCGCCACCGCCAATGCGGTGGACGAGCTGCCCGCCGAGTTGCTGCGCAAGGGCCGCTTCGACGAAATCTTCTTCGTCGACCTGCCATCGCCCAGCGTGCGCGGCGAGATCTTCACGATGCACCTGACCCGCCGCAAACTCGATGTGGCCGGCTTCGATCTGCCTGCGCTGGTCGCCGCCAGTGAAGGCTTCTCCGGCGCGGAGATCGAACAGACCATCGTCAGCGCTCTGTACGATGCCGCCGGCAGTGGCGCAGCGGCAGATCAGGCGATCGTGCTCAACGCGTTGAAGCAGACCCGGCCACTGTCGGTGCTGATGCGCGAGCAAGTGGCGGCGCTGCGGGCGTGGGCGCAGGGACGTTGCGTAGCGGCGGATTAAGCGAGCCGCGCGGCGAAAACCGCGTTTGGTGCGATCTAGGCGGCAAGGCAGCGTCGCAATGTGCGGTTACCGCTTGACGTTGTGCCCGTGTTGCGGACATCGTTAGCTGGTTCAAGCAGGGGGTACGTGATCGGCGGGCTACCTGGCTAGTCGTCCAGGCGTACGCGGGTCGCGCGCGCTGCTCCATCCAGCCGTTGGACGCTGCCTTATGAACTTCATGACCTTCTGGTTCCCACTACTGCTCTGCGCGGCAGGCATCTTTGGTGGCGCGTGGCTGTCCGACCTCTGGTCGAAGCATCAGGGCAACAAGCGCTATTCGCGCCGCGACGATCTGCTCGGCACCTGGCAATCCACCTGGCAGGAAGCGGACAACCCTACGGGATGGATCACCGAGGAAGTCGAGATTTCCGTGGCCAAGGGCCGCCTGCAGCTCGTCAATTCGCACAATACCGGCGGCTATCTCTGGCATGGCCAGTGCGAGCTGCACGACGAGCGCTATCTGTACGGCCACTGGAGATCGCGCAAACCGGGCGCGCAATCGACCGGAGTGTTCTGCTTCTTCGCGCTGCCGCATGGACGGGTGCTGGTCGGCCAGGCGTTCGGCCTCGATCCTGCCGGCATCCCGCGCAACACCGACTGGATCCTGGGCCGGGAGCCCAAGGACATCGAAAGCGGAAAGCAATGGCTCTCCGTGCATGCCACCCACTATCGCGCCGGCGTCTGAGCGGGCGGCGCTAACGTCGACGCGACGCGCCGGTGGTCGCTCAAGCCTCGCGGCTCAGGTCTCAGTGGGATAGTGCAGATACATCGACTGGATGCCGACCCGGCCGGGACCGGTGAAGCGATTGAGGATCAGGTTCACGCCACCGAACATGCCGCTGGTGAGGCGATCGACGCGGGTCTCCATGCGCACCGAGGCATCCTTGTACAGCCAGCCGCCCGGCTCGATGTCGATCGACTCGCCGGGTGCGAGGTTCTTCTCGAACACGTTGCCGTAGCCGTGCAGCCACAGGATGCCGTCGCCGGCATGGCTGTGGAATTTGTCGATGAAGAAACCGCTGCCGCCGAACATCATGTTGGCCACGCCCTTCACCCGCTCGAAGGTGTAGTCGATGCTGTCGGTGGCGGCGAGGAACTGGTGTTCGCGCACGTGCAGCTCACGGCCTTTTTCCAGATGCATCGGCACGATATGCCCGGCGCCATCGCGGCTGAAGGCAATCATGCCAGCGCCCTTGGCCTCGGTGACGAACACCTGCATGCCGGCCATCATCCGCTTCAGCGCGCCGCGCATCGCCTTCAGGCCGATCGCCACCGTGGGATGCTTCCACAACAGGATGTGGTGCTCGAAATACACCGCGGTGCGCGACACGTCGATGGTCAGCACCGGCACCAGTTCGCCGTCGATATGGTAGGTAACGCCGCCGAAGGTCTCGGCCTCGGCGCTGGTGGGCATCAGGCGGGGCAGCTCGGCCATGGTCTAGATCCTTTGCGGTTGATCGGATCGCCGTCGAACGAGCGCGGCGCTATGCGGCGAGATTACCGCAGCTGTGAGTCCGATCGCATGGTTCGCGACGGCAGTTGGGCTGCCGTCGTGCTGCCCGTGGGATGTCCGCTCAGTTGGCGCTGTCTTCGTCGAGCGACGTTTCGATGCGTCGGCGCATCGGCGCATCGGCAGATAGTCCGACGCCTATCGATCGTAAACCGCCGCAGGCGCGCGGACAGGTCGGCCGAATGATCGATAACAGAGCGACGGCGAACGCGGACTTACTTGGTTGCCTTCTGCACCAGTCGCACTACATCGCGCCATGGCGTCGGCCCCTGGTGCATGGCGAATACACGGTCCACGCGCAGGTGTTCGCGCTCGACCGCCTGCACGACCTCGTGCATCAGCTCCGGGTCGTAAAGACTCTGGTCGGGATTGAGCGCCAGCGTGTCACTGGCATAGAGCAATTTGTGCTCCGGGAAATAGACCATGTACTGACGTTCGGTCGATGCACCGCGCAACGGATACAACACCACGCGGTTGGCGCCCTTGCCGACCTCCAGCTTGCCGGCGATCTCGATCCAGTGCGGCCTTTGCGGGTCGTTCTGCAAGGCATCCGGATGTTGCATATGCGGCGCGGCCACCAGCCGATCAAGCAGGGGCCGGTTGAGATCGAGCGCATAGACCGGAATCTTTTCCGCCACCGCTTCGCGCACGCCGGCGATGTGCGGCCACGAGTCCGAGGTGGACAGCACACCCTTGATCGGCAGACCCGGATATTCGCTGCGCGCGCGGGCGAACACGCCTTGCGCATATGACGGTGCGATTGGCGCTTCCAGCACGAGCACGCCATCGTCATGCTTGATCAGCGTGGCATTCCAGGCGCCCTTGAACAGCTCGACGCCGGGCGCCAGTTCGACTCGATCGCTATCGCGGAACGTCCGGTTCCAGCCCAGCGATTGCGTACTCTTCGCCGCCACCGCGGCATCGATCACGAATGCCGCATCGTCCGGCGTCGGATTGAACGACACATCCAGCAGCTGGCTCGATTTCCACAGTACGCCGTTGCGCTCCTCGACGCGGTTGGTCGGGAATACCACGCCCTGCACCAGCTGCCAGTTGTCGAAATAGATGCGCTGGCGGACATCGCCCCAGGCGAACCAGAAATCCTGGAACGTGCGCGTGCTTTCCAGCGCATCGGGCAGGTGGTTGTACGCATTCAGCAGCACGCGGATCGGCAGGCCGTTCCAGCGAAACGCCAATACCGCATGCGCCGTCGAACGCAGCACTTCGGGCGCTTCGTAATGCAGGTCCGACGCCGCCTCGGCGGTCAGCAGCAGACGCAGCGGATCGAGTGCCCACACACCGCGTGCAGCTTCCAGGTCCGCCAGCGAAGAGGGCGCATTGCCTTCCTTCATGCGGTACATGCCGCCTTGCGCGGTAACGATCAGCGTTACGTCGCTGTCCGCGGTGTGTGGATCGGATTCCGGCCAGACGGCATGCACCGTGCTGACCAAGCGGTGGCCGTCGAAATCCAGCGTCGTCTGCTCGCGCTCGTATGACGTGATGAAAGGATCTTGCCGATAGGATTGCTCGACCAGCGCCTGATGACCGATCACGTCGAAGCGCGCGCCGTGGATGCCTTCGAGCTTGGCGCGGCCGCCCATCGCATCGATGGCCTGTGCAAGGCAGGCATGCGCCGGCAGCCGTGCGCATCCGGGCTGCGCCGAATTTGTTTTATCGACACCAGACTGCGCGGCCATCAGCGCTGGTGCCGCCAGCACCAGCAGCAGCAGCAACAGCACGGACATCGAAGGGTTCGGCCAAAGACGATGAAGAAAGCGGTGCATGCGCGCAAGCCTCGCCCGACTGCTGGAAGAAGGATTCAGCCTAGGCGGTTTTCGAAGCTGCGCCGCGTGCGGGAAGTCACGCCGTCGTCGGCAGGCCAGCGCCGGCAGCGAACGTGCCATCCGCGATGGCGTTGAAGCGCGCGGCGATGTAGTCGTCGGTGAAGCTGGTCATGTCGAAGCCGCGGATGAAGCCGCAATGCCCGCCATGGCTGGCGATGTCCAGCTCGACGCACGGCGGCAGCTGCAGCTTCTCGAAGGCACCCACCGGAATCACAGGATCATCGCGCGCGGTGAGGATGGTCGCCGGAATCTGCAAGCCGGCGAGTGCGGCGCCGGCCACCGAATAGCCGTCCAGGTAATGTTCCAGCGATTTGAAATCGGTGTGCCGCAGCACCAGCGATTCGGTCAGGCCGCGCAGGCTTTGCTTCAGCTCGGCCAGCTCGAAATACTGCTGCTGCGGGAATGCCGCCTGCTTGGCCTGTAGCGAGCGGCGCCACTTGTGCATGAAGTACGCCTGGTAGAACCACGGCGCCTGCTCTTCCAGCGAGAACAGTCCCTCGGCCGGATCGATGATCGGACACACCGCCAGCGCGTACGCTAGTGGCAAACCGGCGGCTGGAGCGCGCAGGGCGGCACGCAGGGCGAAATTGCCGCCCAGCGAGAAACCGGCCACCGCCAGCGGTCGCGTCGGCCAGCGCTGCGCAATATCGCCGAGCGCATGCACCACTTCGTCGATGCGGCAGGAATGGAACAGCGCCTCGTTGAGCGAATGGCTGTCGCCGTGATCGCGGAAGTTCAACCGGAACACGTCCCAGCCGGCGGCGAGCAGGCAGCTGCCGGTCTGCAGCACGTACGTGGAATCGAGGCTGCCTTCCCAGCCGTGAAACAGCACCGCCAGGCCGCGCGCGGGCGCACCGCCGTTGCCGCAGGGCGTGTACGCGCCGGTCAGGCGCACGCCGTCACCGCCGTCGACCACCACCGGCTCGGCATGTTCCTGCACGGTGCGCGCGGCACGCGGCAACAGCGTTCGCCGCACACCGCTGGAGGAGAGCATGGTCTGGATGTGGCCGCTGCGCAGCGGCCATGACGGACGAAAATCGCGGCCTTGCGGAAGGCCTCCGTCACGGGTTTCCGGTAGGCCCGGCGTCATGCCGTACGGTTCTCCAGCGCGGCGCCGATGCGTTCGCGGGACAGCTCCGCCATGCGTCGGCGCGCATCCGGACTGGCCGGCACCGGTTCCAGGAAATGCACTTCGGCATCCAGCGGCGGGCCGCCGAGCAGGCGCACCAGGTTGCCCATGAAACTCTCGTCCTCACGGAAACCGGCGTCGATCACCCGCTGGCCGTCGCGGGCGAAGCGCAGGGCGACCGGCTGCACCGCCACCTCCGCATCCAGCGCCGCCTGGAAGATGCGCGCATGGAACACCTTCAGCACGCCGTTGTAGCCAGTACCGCCTTCGGGGAAGACCGCCACCGAGCGGTTCTCGCGCAGCCGCTCCACCATCACCAGCATCACCGAGGCCAGCGAATGGTTGCTGCCGCGCCGGTGGAAGATGGTGCCTCCCTTGGCGGCCATCCAGCCGACCAGTGGCCAGCGCGCGATCTCCGCCTTGGCCACGAAACACACCGCGCGCTGGCTGTGCAGCACCACGATGTCGATCCACGACGTGTGGTTGGCGACGAACAGCACCGGATCGGCCAGCGGCGTGCCGACCCTGACCGAGCGCAGCCCGAAGATGCGTAGCAGCTTGGTCGACCACCAGCGGATCGTGCGATGCGCGAACGGCTCGCGGCCGTCCTTCATCACTACGTGCTGGTTCCAGGTGAGCACCACGGTGCAGAGCACGATGCCCAGCAGGATATGCAGCAAGAGCAGCGGCACGCGCCATACATAACGCAGCGGGCGCAGCAGGTCGCGGGCTGGGGCGGGGACAGTATCGGAATTCATGGGTGACACCAGTTTAACGGCAGACGGCGGCGAACTCGCATGCCTTGTGTGCGATCGGTCACCCATCGATCACCTTAGGCGCTGCGTCACCGGCACGTTGGCGTCGATCAGCTGTTCGGCGACGGCGACCAGCGCGCGCGCCGGGCCGTTTGCGCCGAAGGTCAGGCCGGAGGCATACGCGCCCTCCAGCAACAGCAGCAGGCCGTCGGCCAGCACGTCCGGCGTGCGTGCGCCCATCGCCTTGCACATCGCGGTCAGCCGCCGCCGCAACAGGCGCTTGTGCGCCTGTGCCACCAGCCGCGCCGGATGGTCGGCGGCCGGATACTCGACCGCCGCATTGGTCAGGCCGCAACCCCGGTAGCCGTTGCGAGTGGCGCGCTGGCTCAGGCCGCGCATGTATTCGAGCAGCTGCCCGCGCGGGTCGTGCGGGTGGCTCTGCGCCGATTCCTCGAAACGGTTCCAGAACGCCGCCTCGTAATCGCGTAGATAGGCCGCCGCAAGTTCGTCCTTGGAGGCGAAGTTGCGATACAGGCTGGGCTTGGTGACACCGGCGCGGCTGACGATCTCGTCTACGCCGACGGCGCGGATGCCTTCGCGATAGAACAGCTCGGCGGCCGACGCGCGGATCCGCTCGGCGGCGCGCAGTGGCGGCGCCTCGGTGGCGATGGGCAGCGACACGGTGCCATGGTCGGAGGTAGTTTTTCTAGTCATAACTCGACGGCAGATTGACAATGTTACCGATCGGTACGTAATCTGCGAATCCGCTCCGTACCGATCGGTAACATGACTATACAACGCAAACGGCCCTTCGGCCAAAAATACGCCTTCGTGGTAGTCGCGGTGATCTTTCTGTCGCTGCTCGCCTCGGCCGGCATGCGCTCGACGCCGGGCGTGCTGATGCTGCCGCTGGAGAAGTCATTCGGCTGGAGCCGCGAAAGCGTTTCGCTGTCGGCCGCGGTGGGCATCCTGCTGTACGGCCTGATGGGCCCGTTCGCGGCGGCGCTGATGCAGCGCTTCGGCATCCGTCGCACGCTAGTCACCGCGTTGCTGCTGATGGCCGGCGCCACCGCGGCCAGCGCATGGATGACCAAGCCCTGGCACCTGCTGCTGACCTGGGGCGTACTGTCCGGCGTCGGTACCGGCTGCGTCGCGGTGGTGCTGGGTGCCACCGTGGTCAGCCGCTGGTTCGCCACCCATCGCGGCCTGGTGATGGGCCTGCTGACCGCCAGTACGGCGACCGGCACACTGATCTTTCTGCCCGGACTGGCCGCGATCGCCGAGGCAGGCGGCTGGCGCCCGGTGGTGCTGACTATCGCCGCCTGCTGTGCGGTATTGATCCCGCTGGTGTTGTGGCTGTTGCCGGAGCGGCCGGTGGATGTCGGGCTGGTCCGCTACGGCGCCACGGCCGACGAACGCGATGAAGCACCGGACTCACGCAACCTGCTGGCACTGACCCTGGGCACGCTGGCGCGCGCCAGCCGGCACCGCTCGTTCTGGTTCCTATTCGGCACGTTCTTCGTCTGCGGCTTCACCACGAATGGTTTGATCGGCACGCACTTCATCGCGTTGTGCGGCGACCACGCCATTCCCGAAGTGCGCGCCGCCGGGCTGCTCGCCATGATGGGTGTGTTCGATCTGTTCGGCACCACGCTGTCCGGCTGGCTGACCGACCGCTGCGACCCGCGCAAATTGCTGTTCGTCTACTACGGGCTGCGCGGGCTGTCGCTGATCTACCTGCCGTATTCCGACTTCTCGTTCTACAGCCTGTCGATCTTTGGCATCTTCTACGGACTGGACTGGATCGCCACCGTGCCGCCGACCCTGCGCCTGACCATCGATACATTCGGCGAGCGCGACGCGCCGATCGTGTTCGGCTGGGTGGTCGCCGGCCATCAAATCGGCGCCGCCTGTGCGGCGTTCCTCGCCGGATTGCTGCGCGCGCATTTCGGCGATTACCTGCAGGCCTTCGTGATCGCCGGCGGCGCCGGCGTGGTCGCCGCGCTGATGGCACTGCGGATCGGTCGCTCGAAGGAATCCGCATCCGGCCCGTTGGTGCAGGAGCCGGCCTGATCGGGGACCACGTGACTATCGCTGCAGTTGTGTCAGTGGCAGCGCCGGCGAGCGCTTCACGGTGCGCAATACGAAGCTGGAATTGACATCGGCCACGCCGATCGCATTGAGCAGTTGATCGAGCAGGAAGCGCGAGAAATCCTGCAGGTCCGTCACGTAGACATGCAGCAAGTAATCCATGTCGCCGGTCAGCGCGTGGCAGGCCACCACTTCGTCCCAGCCGGCGACGCGTTCGACAAAGCGCTCGATCGCCTCGGTATCGTGCGAACGCAACTGCACGCGCACGAACGCCTGCAGGCCCAGCCCCACCGCCTGCGGATCGATCTGCGCGGCATAGCCGGTGATGATCTTGTCCGCCTCGATGCGCTGCAATCGACGCAGGCAGGCGGATGGCGACAACTTCACCCGTTCGGCCAGCTCGGCATTGGTGATGCGGCCCTCGCTCTGCAACACGGCGAGCAGGCGCAGATCGATGCGATCCAGTGTGGTCATGCACGATACCTCGACATTTGAGTCACTTTACGCATGATTATTGCATTCATAGCCAAGAATAGAGCAACAAAACAATTACCGTGCGCGGTAAACGCCGTATGCTGTTGCAGCCCGGTGCGATCCCGGCCGCGACAGCTCCAGCCTTGAGGAAACCGCCATGCAGACCTCCGCACCCCGCAAAGTCGAACATCAGCAGACCGATCGCGGCTACGTGCCGGTGTATGCCAGCGGCGTGGTCGAGCAGCCCTGGGCCAGCTACAGCCGTACCGACCATGAAGTGTGGGACACCTTGTTTCAGCGTCAGCGCGAGCTGCTGCCGGGACGCGCCTGCCAGGAATTCATGGATGGCGTGGCGCGCTTCGGCCTGGGCGACGGCGGCATTCCGAAATTCGCCGAGCTCAACCGCGTGCTCGGCGCCAGCACCGGCTGGGAACTGGTGGCGGTGGAAGGTCTGTTGCCGGACGAAGTGTTCTTCGATCACCTGGCGCATCGGCGCTTTCCGGTCAGCTGGTGGATCCGCAAGCCGGACCAGCTCGATTACCTGAGCGAGCCGGACCTGTTCCACGATCTGTTCGGCCATGTGCCGCTGCTGCTCAACCCGGTATTCGCCGATTACATGCAGGCCTACGGGCGCGGCGGCATGAAGGCGTTCGGCATCGGTCCCGATGCGCTGATGAATCTCACCCGGCTGTACTGGTACACGGTGGAGTTCGGCCTGATCAACACCGCCGAGGGTCTGCGCATCTACGGCGCCGGCATCGTCAGTTCGAAGGGCGAGTCGATCTACAGCCTCGACTCGGCCGCGCCGAATCGGATCGGTTTCGGACTGGAGCGCGTCATGAGCACGCGCTACCGCATCGATACCTACCAGCAGACCTATTTCGTGATCGACGGCTTCGAGCAGTTGTTCGACGCCACGCGGCCGGACTTCACGCCGATCTATGCACAGCTGCGGGAACAGCCGGCGCACGCCGCCGGTGACGTGCTCGAAAGCGATCGCGTGCTGACCCGCGGCACGCGCGAGGGCTGGTCGGCGGACGCGGATACCTGAGCGATCGGACGGATGGCGAGCGGCTGATCAGCCGCGCCGCGGCGGCGGCAGTGCATCGATCCACTGCTTGATGATGCCGATCCAGAGCGCATAGCCGGGGCGATTCATGTGCAGGCCGTCCGGGCCGAACCAGTCCGGACGTGGCTGGCCGTCTTTGCCGAGCATGGGCGTAAAGACGTCCAGATAAGCCACTCTCTTCTGCGTGGCTGCGTAATCGCGCACCAGCGTATTCGCCTGCTTGATCGACGGCAGCAGGCGCGCGCGTGCCATGCTCGGCTTGATCGCGACGAACGCGATGGGTACGCCGGGATCGACCGCACGCGCCTTGCGCACGAAAGCGACGAAGTCGTCGCGCACCTGCTGCGGGGTGTGGCCATCCTGCAAATCGTTGTCCCCGGCGTACAGCACGATCGCACGCGGGTGATAAGGGGCCAGGATGCGATCGGCGTAATAGGTGGCATCGGCAAGCTCCGAGCCGCCGAAGCCGCGATTGATCACAGCGATACCGGGAAAATCCGCCGCCAGCGATTTCCAGTGTTCGATCGACGAACTGCCGATGAACAACACGGCATGCGACGACGGCGGTTGTTGCTGGTCGGTCGCTTCGAACGCGGCGATCGCCGGCTCCCACTGCTGGTGGCCAGCGGGTTGATCGAGCGCCAGTGCCGATAGCGGCAACAGCGCGAGCAGCAACAGCAAAACTTTGCGTTTCATCTTTCTATCTGCCGGGTAAGTGATTGGCACTCCCGAGCTTAGCGCGGGCGCGCGCATGCCGACAGCCGAGGCGCATCCGCGCATCGATCACGGCTCCAACGGCATATTCAATCGGCAACCCCGGGCACGCGCTTGATCGCGCTCACCTCGAGTACCACCGCGATCTTCTTGCCATCCCAGCGATACAGGAAGTGCGAGCCCTGCACGCAGGGCTCGGCCAGGTCCGGATAGAACAGCGCCACGCACTCGCCGCCCGGATGGCGCGCGCTGTCGTAGACGATGCCGTTGGAACCATCGCTGCGCAGGCACCGGGCGAGTACCACGCTGGCCGCATAGCTGTCCGGATCGTGCTCAGCTGGCCAGCCGCCGCGCAGGTCGTGCAGCTTGCCGTGAATGCTGGTGCGGTAACAGCGCATCGATACGTCGCACGCCGGTTCGGCGGTGGCGGCGAGAAACTGCTGGCGATGGAACACGGTTTCCTCCACCGCGGTGGCGATGCTGTGCGCGGCGTAGAACACGCCCCAGCTGCCGTCGGAGAAACGGCTGCCATCGGGGTTCAGATGGGTGAACGCCGCCATCACCGGCGTCGTGCCCGGCCCGCTGATGCGGCGCTCCTTCGGCACCATGCGCAGCGCACCGAACTCGTCGCGCAGGCGCGGATTGGTCAGCGCCTCGATGGCGAACACCGCGTCCAGATCGGCCGGATCGGCGATGCGATCGAACACGCCGACCGGCGGAAACCGGCTAGGCACGATGCGCCAAGCCTGGTTCCAACGGATGCGTTTGAGGGGTGGTTGCTCGGCCATGCCGCGCGGCTCCTGCCTGTGCTTTTACGATGCGTGGCAACGATGGCAGAGCGATGTATCGTCGACTGCGACGATTGTCGCAGGCCGGCTCTGAGCCTGCGAATTTGAGAACTGGTTCAGTTCCAGCCGCGCTGAGCGTCCAGATACTGGCGCACGACATACAGGTCGGCGACGTTACCCGACATCATCCGTTCCAGCGCGGAATACCCGCCGAACTGCGCAGCATGGTTCGGCCGGTGGATCCAGGCGTCGGCCTGCGTCGGGTCGGGAAAGAGGATCTGCAGCGCCTTGTAGATGCCGAGCAGATAACTAATGCGTTCGACCACGTCGCGGCCGGGCGTGCCATCCTGCTGACGCTTCCACTTGTAGAAAGTTGATTCGGCCGGCTCGCCCAGAAGTTTGCGTTGCTCGGCGATGCGCAGGTTCCACTGATCGGCGAGCCTGAAGAAGGAACGCAACGCGGCCCCGCCAAGATCGTCGATGGGGTCGTACGCGGGGAGTTTGTGCGCAAGCATGCTGACTTCCCTTGTGAAGTTATTGGAGATATTACTTTATAAGTGCACTTCAATGCCAGTCCACTCAGCGCCGAAAGATGAAGCTGTGCTAAAAGAGCGACTGACCAGCCCGGAGTGTCGCCATGCGCCCTATCCAATGGATCGCCCTCGTTACGCTTGCCGCCTTGCCGCTGGTCACCTCGGCGGATGTGAAGCAGGCGACGCCGGACAGCCTGCTGATCCAGGGCAGCCGCAACCTGCAGGCGACGCCGGCCAAGGCGTATGCGGCGATCGCCGATGTCGCACACTGGTGGAGCGGCGAACACACCTGGTCGGGCGACGCCGCCAACCTCAGCCTGCAGCCACAGGCAGGCGGCTGCTTCTGCGAACGCTGGAAGGACAACAGCGTGCAGCATATGCAGGTGCTGTGGGCGAGCAACGGCCAGATGTTGCGTCTGCAAGGTGCACTCGGCCCGCTGCAGGGCATGGCGGTGCAGGGCGTGCTGACTTTCACCCTGAAGCCGGCCGGCAGTGGCAGCACCCTGCAATTGGAATATCGCGTCAACGGCGTCGCCAGCAGCGGGCTGGACAAGATCGCCCAGGGCGTCGACGGCGTGCTGATGGAGCAGTTGGACCGACTGCAGCGCTACGCCGATACCGGCAAGGCGGACAAGCTCTGATCAAGCATCAAGGCAGCTCTGCCTTTGCCGCTCCGGGCCGCCCACCGGTAGCGATGGAAACGGCCCGGCAGCTCAGGGCGCTTTCTTCGCGCAGTCGCAGCCGAAATCCGGTTCCGGGCCGCCATCGGCGATGAAGCGGTCGATACGCTTTTCCAACACCGGCAAGGGCACCGAGCCGGTCGACAAGACGGTGTCGTGGAAATGCCGGATGTCGAATTTCGCGGCCAGCTCCTGCTCGGCCTTGCGGCGCAGTTCGAGAATTTTCAGATAGCCGAGTTCGTACGACAGCGCCTGGCCAGGCCAGCTGATGTAGCGGTCCACCTCGTTGGCGATCTCGCGATCGGACAGCGCGGTGTTTGCGGTCATGTAATCGATCGCCTGCTGTCGGGTCCAGCCCAGGTGATGGATGCCGGTGTCGACCACCAGCCGGCACGCGCGCCACATCTGGTAGGTCAGGTAGCCGAAGTGTTCGTACGGCGTGTGGTAGATGCCCATCTCGTTGCCGAGGTATTCCGAATACAGCGCCCAGCCTTCGCCGTAGGCGGAGATGTAGCTGTCGCGGCGGAAGTCCGGCTGGCTGCGCTGCTCGGCGGCGAGCGACAGCTGCAAGGCATGGCCGGGCATCGATTCGTGCAGGGTCAGCGCGGGCATGTTGAAGAGCGGGCGCGAAGGCAGGTCGTAGGTGTTGACCAAGTACTCGTTCGGGCCACCGCGGCCGGAGGTGTAGTACGGCGCGATGTCGGCCGGCACCGGCACGATCGCGAAGCGCTGCCGCGGCAGCCGGCCGAATTCCTTGCCGAGTTTCGCGTCCACCTGTTTGGCCACCCATGCGGTGCGCATCAGCAGTTCGTCCGGCGTCTTCGCGTAGAACTGCGGATCGGTGCGCAGGAAATGCAGGAATTCGGCGAAGCTGCCCTTGAAGCCGGTCTGCTGCATGGTTTGCAGCATCTGCTCGTGGATCTTCGCCACCTGCTCCACGCCGATCTTGTGGATCGCCTCGGGATCGAGGTCCAGCGTGGTGTATTCGATGATCTGCTGGCGGTAGAACGCCTTGCCGTCGGGCAACGCCTCGGCGGCCAGCGTGGCGCGCGCATGCGGCACGTATTCGTCGTGGAAGAACGTCAGCAGCTTGGCGTAAGCCGGGACGACTTCCTCGGTGATCGCGCGCTTCGCCTCGGCCTGCAGCTGGCTCGCCTGGCCGGCAGGGATGGTGTCCGGCATGTGCTCGAACGGCGCGTAGAAATTGCTCTTGGCCGGATCCTTCAAGTCGGCTACCGCGCTGATCGACACGTCGCGCCCCTTGAGTACCTCGCGCGGCACGCTGAAGCCGCGCGCGAGGCCGGCGCGCATATTGTCGGTCTGCTGCTGGAAATAATGCGGCAGCTGATGCAGGCGTTCGAGGTAATGCCGGTAATCGTCGGCCGTGCGCAGCGCGTCGCCGCCGAGTTCGTCGCTCACCTCGCTCCAGAACGCCGAGTCGCTGTTGAACGGCATCTGCCAGGTCTTGAACTGCTGGGCTGCCAGCAGGTTGGCGATCTGCGCCCGGTACACCGCGTAGTCCACCTGATCGTCCGGCGACAGCTTGCTGGCGTCGATGCCATCGAGCTGCTCGAGCACCTTGTGCCAATAGTCCAGCCGTTGCTGCTGCGTGGCGGCATCGACGTCGTCCAGCCGCGCATGGTTCGGCAACGACTCGCCGGAAGCGCTAACCCCGGCCTGGCCGGTGCGCCAAGTCCACTCCTGGTGATAGAGCTGACGGAACTGCGTATCGGCGGCCGTCTGCGCCCACGCTGGCGCGCTCAGCAGGCCGGCGAGCGCCAGCCAGGTCATTCTCGTCACTGCTCTCACTAAACCGACTCCGTAACCCGTGATGGAGCTGAGGGTGATGGGCCAGACGCCGATGCCGCGGCATCCTCCACGCTCCAGAAATCCAGCGCCGACGACGGCAGCTGGGGTAACGCCGCGAGCAGCAGCAGCTGGCGCACGGCGTCCTTCAATCGTGCCACACGCAGCTCGATGGCACGCGTCTGCAGCCAGGTCGCGAAATCAGCCAGTGCTTCCAGCGCGCTGCTGTCGAGGTCGGGCGACTCCTCCAGGCTGAGCACCACCCCGCGCACCCCAGCCTGGGCCAGCACGCGCTGCCGCGCGAGCGCCAGCATCGGCTCGGCGTTGGCGAAGAACAGCGGCTCCTCCGGCCGCAGGATCAGCAGGTCGGGCGGCGCCACGGCCTGGGGATGCCGCGCGATATCGACGAAGTCATGACTGCTCGCCAGGCGGCCGAGCACGCTCAGCCGTGGCGTTGCCAGCGTGCGCAGCAGCATCGCCAGGCTGAAGGCGATCGCCACCAGCAAGCCGTTCAACACGCCCAGCGTGATCACCGAGATCACCGCGGCCAGCGCCACCAGCCGGTCGCGCCGCCACTTCAGGTAGGGCGCGAACACGCCGACGCGCAGCGAGTTGCTCACCGCGTGGATCACGATCGCCGCCAACACCGGCACCGGAATGCGCTCGATCCACGTCAGGCAGGTCAGCACCAGCAGCAGCACAGTGGCCGCCGCGGTCAGCCCGGCCAGCTTCGATTGCGCGCCGGCCGCCTCGTTGGCCGAGCTGCCCGAATAGCCCGCGCCCACCGGCATGCCGTGGAACAGGCCGGACACGACGTTCGCCACGCCCAGCGCGAGCAAGTCGCGATTGGCCGCCACCGCCTCGCCATGTTTCAGCGCGAAGCTGCGGATCGAGCTGTACGACTCGGCATACAGGATCAGCATCAAGGCCGCCGCGAGTTCCAGGTCCGGCAGCCACTGCGCGCGATCCGGCAGCGCCGGCGCGGCGAACACCAGCGCGAGATGGATCGTTCCGGTGAGCTGTACGCCATGCGCAACCAGCCAGCCCGAGCCGGCGATGCCAGCGACGATTACCAGCAAGGTGCCGGGCAACCGGCGCAGCCGCTCCAGCGCAAACAACAAGACGAGTGCGAGCAGGCCGACGCCGAGACTCGTCATTTGCCATTCGCCGGCGCGGCGCAGCAACTCGGCGAGCAGCGGCAGGAAACTCGATTGCTTCGCCGCCAATCCCACCAGGCTCGGCCACTGCTTCACCGCGATCACCAGCGCCAGCCCGAACGCGTAGCCACGCAGCACAGGTTTAGCGATCAGGTTCGACACACCACCCAGCCGCGCCGCGCCGGCCAGCAGGAAGCAGCAGCCGGTAAGCAGTACCAGCAAGGCGGCGAAGGCGGCACGCAAAGCCGGGTCGCCACCGCTGATCGCCACGCTGGCCGCGGCCAGCACCGCCGCTGATGACGAGGTCGCCGAGACGATCGCATAGCGGCTGCGCCCGATCACGCCGTAGCAGATCAGGCCGGCGAACAATGCGATCACACCGGCCTGCGGCGGCAGCCCGGCGATGCTCGAATAGGCGACCGCCTCCGGCAGCAACAGGCCAGCCATCGACAAACCGGCCAGCAGGTCGGCCGTCCGTGCGGGCGGCGTTGCCGGCGACGGCGGCGTCATTCGATCAGGCCGCTCCAGCCTGGCAGGTAGGCGGCATCGTGGGTGTGCGCCAGGTCCAGCGCCAGCTTCAGCGCATTCGCGCCGGGCTTCCGATCTTCGAGCTTGAGCCGATGGCGCAGGAAATCCGCCCACAGGAATTCGGCATACGGGGTGGTGTCCTTGGAGTAGCCGCCGGCCTCACGCACGCGTGCGGCGAGCGTGCGGTAGGGGTCGTCTTGCAGGCTGGCGAGCGAGGCGGGGAACGCGTCATAGTCCATGCGCTGACCGTGCTCGTTGTACGGATGCGCCCAGCGGTTGAACTCCATCGTGCGCCAGAACACATTCGGCTCGAGCCAGGAAAAATCCCGCTGCACCATCACTGGCACGCTCTCGACCTGCTCTTCCAGCAGAGCCAGCCCGAGATGGTGATGATCGACGATATACACCTTGCCCTTGGGTCCAATCACGCCGGGGAACCAGTGCGAGGCGAGCAGCTCCTTGCGCTTCTTTTTGTCGAGCTTCTTCCAGGCCTGGCGCTTGGCGGCGACCTCGGCCTTGCCGACGCTGAGTTGGGTCGGCCGCAACTTGGCCGGCGCAACCGACAGCAGGGGATGATGCGCTACGGTTTTGGACATCGTCGGCTCCATGCGTGAGTGGCCGTGAGACACGGGTAGCGCGCAGCGTAACCGAATCGCCACATAAGCGTGGTAGACCGCGCGACGCAATATTTTGCGCTACTGCGCGCGGCGAAATCAGCGGCCATCAGCGCTCTCGGCAACGAGGGTCGCGGCTACCTCATGCCTTCATAGTCGACGTGCATGGCCTGCAGATAGCTTTCCAGATCGCGGCCCGCGACCACCTCGAAGCGCTCGCCGGTTTCGCTGCACTCGTCGATGCGGTCCGGCCGGAAATTGCGGAAGCCGGCGCGCAGCCGGCACCACGCGCCGAGTGTCCACGCGCCGCCCCAGAACGCCAGGCACAGCGGTTCGATCTCGCGTGCGCTGGCCGTACCGGCTTCGTCGCGGTAATCGAGTTTCAGGACGCGACTGTCGGCGATCGCCGCGTGCAGGTGATCGATGCGTGCGGCGAAAGCATTCTTCGAGCCGTCGCGCCACACCGGCGCGTAGATGCGCGTGCGTGCGGCACGTTCGCGCAGTTCGGGCGGCAGCACCGCTTCGATCTTCAGCAGCGCCGTCTGCGCGCCCTCGGCCATGCGATCGCCGGCGAACGCGCGGACGAAGCGCGTGCCGACCACCAGGGCTTCGAGCTCGTCGGCGGTGAACATCAGCGGCGGGATGTCCGAACCCTTGCGCAGCACGTAACCGACGCCGGCCTCGCCCTCGATCGGCACGCCGGATAGCTGCAGATCGGCCACATCGCGGTAGACCGTGCGCAGCGACACGCCGAGCGTCTGCGCCAACGCGCGTGCCGGCAATGCGGTGCGGCGGCCACGCAGGGCATGGATGATGAGGAACAGACGGTCGGCGCGGCGCATCCCGTCATTCTTTCATCTCGGCGCGATGCGAGCCAGTTGCCGCGCATCTCACAGATGCCGCGTCTCGGCCGGCGGCTGGCCCCAGTTGTCGTGGCGGCCGTCCATGTAGCGTACCGGTGCGTCGGCCAACGCCGACTCGTCGACATCGTCGAGGCAGGCGAGGTTGATGCTGACATAGGCGCCGCCAATCTCCGGCACATCGCCGCGACCGAATGGGCGAACCCCGCAGTGCCGGCAGAACAGGTGCTGCGCGCTATGCGTGTTGAACTGGTAGTCGACGAGCGCATCCGCGCCGGCGAGCAACTGAAAGTCTGCCGGCTTGACCAACGCGCCCCAGTTGCGTGTCTTGCGGCATATCGTGCAATTGCACTTGCCGGTGCCGGCGTCGAGGTCGAGCTGTGCAACGTAGCGCACCGCGCCACAATGGCAGCTGCCGTGATAGGTCCCGATCATACGAGTGCTTCCTTCTGGTTGATGCTTGTGATGACGGGCCGTGACGTGGACTTGCGGGTTTTCACGCGGGCGCCGCGCGTGGGCATGGTCTGCCTTGGCGGCAACACGCCATCCATCCACAGGCCGCGCCGCTGCACGGGCTGGTAAGCCTTCAAGACGAGTTGCAGGAATCGACGGACGCTCATGCGGCCTCCACGACGGACAGGGCGGGTGCGAGCCACGGTGGCGGCAGTGCATGCTTGAACCAGCGATACCAGTACTCGCGATCGCTGGCGTTGTAGAGGTCGAGCGCGCAGATCACTTCGCGGGCGAACTCGACGCTGCCGACCGCGCGGGCGCTGATGATGCCGCCGTCGCACACCGCCAGCGCGCGAGCGTCGTAGCGTTCCGCGCCGGCATACGCAGGTACCTGGTCGAAATAGTCGTCGCTGGTATGCCGGCAATGATCGAGCAGGCCGGCACGCGCCAGCACTCGCGTGCCGCTGCCGATCGCCGCCACCACCGCGCCGGCGATATGCAGGCGCCGGGCCGCGACGGTCGCGGCCGCATCCTCGCCACGTTCCCAGCGATGCCCACCGGGCACGATCAGCAACGCGGCGCGCAACGGATCAAGCTGATCCAGGGTCAGTTCCGGCTGCACCTGCAGGCCGCCCACCGAGAGCACCGGCCGCAGGGAAAACCCGACTGTGCGTACCTGCCAGTCGCCCGGACGGCGCACCTCGTACAAGGCCAGCGCCGCCTGCCAGTCGGCGAAGCCATCGAATACCAGCATGTATATGGTGTCGCGCATCAGCCCATCTCCTCGCCTTGGGAGTGCAGTCTGCGCGGGTGCTGCTGCCAACGTGCTGTCAGCAGCTGTCGGCGCAATGGCACAATGCGGTTCCTTCTCTGCCAGGGACCGTCCATGAAGGCCGTCTCGCCATGAAATCTATTTCGCTGATCCAGTTCCTGATCGAAGAGCGCCGCGCCGATCACGTCAATGCCGAGCTGAGCCTGCTGATCGAAGGGGTCGCGCGCGCCTGCAAGCGCATTGCGGTGGCCACCAACAAGGGTGCGCTGGGTGGCGTGCTCGGCATGGCCGGCGAGGGCGACGCGCTGAGCATGAACGTGCAGGGCGAGGCACAGAAGAAGCTCGACGTGATCTCCAACGAGATCCTACTCGAGGCGAACGCCTGGGGTGGCCATCTCGCCGCTTGCGCATCGGAAGAGATGGAAGACCCGCAGCAGATTCCGGACGGCTATCCGAAAGGCAACCACCTGTTGTTGTTCGATCCGCTGGATGGCAGCTCGAACATCGACGTCAACGTGTCGGTCGGCACCATCTTCTCGGTGCTGCGCTGCCCGGACGACGTGACCGAACCGAAGGTCGAGCATTTCCTGCAGCCCGGCACCACCCAGCTGGCCGCGGGCTATGTGGTGTACGGCCCGGCGACTGTGCTGGTGCTGACCCTCGGCCACGGTGTGCACGAGTTCACGCTGGACCGCGAGGTGGGCAGCTTCATCCTCAGCCGGCGCGGCATCAAGGTACCGGAGGAGACTGCCGAGTTCGCCATCAACATGTCCAACCAGCGCCACTGGGAAGCGCCGATGCAGCGCTATATCGGTGAGCTGCTGGCCGGCAAGGACGGCCCGCGCGGCAAGGATTTCAACATGCGTTGGGTCGCTTCGATGGTGGCCGACGTCCACCGCATCCTGACCCGCGGCGGTGTGTTCTTCTATCCGCTCGATGCCAAGCTCAAGGCGAAGGGCGACAGCGGCAAGCTGCGCCTGATGTACGAGGCCAACCCGATGGCCTTCATCATCGAGCAGGCCGGCGGCGCCGCATCCACCGGGCGCGAGCGCATCATGGAGCTGCAGCCCACCGCCTTGCATCAGCGCGTGCCGGTGTTCCTCGGTTCGAAGAACGAGGTGGAGGTGGCCGTGCATTACCACCGCCAGGCCGATGGTGCATTGGGCTGAATTCGCCATCCATGAAGGAGGTAGGCCATGACGATTAGATTCGCCGCGTGCCCGATCGCGTTGACGGTCCTGCTGCTGGTGGCCGGTTGCGCCAGCCACAAGTTGCAACCGCCGCCACCGTGCCTCAGCGCGAGTCAGGCGCGCAGCGTCGGCGCGATCGATCGCCGCAACACGCCGCCGCCGTGTCCCGCCGGCGTGGGCGATCCGGCGCAGCGCTGAATCGATCGCGCAGGAACGCGTCCGGTCAGCCTTAATCCAACGACATGCGGGCGCCGGTCGGCAGCAGCCGGAATGCTTCTGGCGCCACGCCTTGCGCACTCAGCGCTTCGGCAAGCAAGCGCGGCGGTTCGTCCAGCGATTCGTCGGCCAGCTCGAATGCGCCCCAGTGGATCGCCAGCGAACGCCGGCAGCCCAACTCGCGATGCAGTTGCACGGCCTGCGCCGGATCAACGTGCTGGCCCTGCATGAACCAGCGCGGCGCGTAGGCGCCGATCGGCAAGGCGGCCAGATCGATCGGCCCGAGCCGTGTGCCGATCTCGCCCAGGCGTTCGGCATAGCCGGTGTCGCCGGCGAAGTAGAAGCGAAAATCCTCGGCCTGCATCACCCAGCCGGCCCACAGCGTGCGATTGCGATCCCACAGGCTGCGCGCGCTCCAATGTCGCGCCGGCACGCAGGTGAACACGGCGGTGCCGACGCGGGTCTCCTGCCACCAGTCCAGTTCGCGCACGTGGCGCGCACCACGCTTCTCCAGCCAGCGCTTGAGACCTAGCGGCACCAGGAACACCGCTTCCGGAAAACGTCGGGCCAGCTGGCGCACGCTGCGGCGGTCCAGGTGGTCGTAATGATTGTGCGAGAAAAGCATTCTTTGCGTTCGGCGGCGTTCGCGAACGTGCGTTGTCGCCAAGGAAATCGATCTAAAACAATAGATTAAGCTCGCGCTCTGTTCGCTGACGTGCGCCGACGTTCGCGAGCATCCGCATCTTTTGGGGGCATAAATGGGGGTATCTCTTGGTATCATGAGCCTCCCTACTCTTCAGAGCTCGTAGCATGGCCCTCACCGACATCCGCATCCGCCAAGCCAAGCCCGACATCAAGCCCTACAAGGTCAGCGATGCCCATGGCCTTTATCTGCTCGTGCAGCCCAACGGCTCCCGGCTCTGGCGCTACAAGTACCGCCTTGCCGGGAAGGAAGGTACCTATGCGATCGGCGCCTATCCCGATCTCTCCCTGCAGGATGCTCGCCGTGAACATAGCCTCGCCCGCGAACGGGTGCGCGCTGGCGTTGCCCCGATCCAAGTGCGCCGGGAGCGGTTGGCGAAGCTGAAAGATACGTTCGGAGCGACGGCCGAATGCTGGTACGAAAAGCATCAAGCCGGCTGGAGCGAGGACTATCGAGACGATGTTCGGCAGGGACTGGACCGGGACATATTGCCAAGCCTGAGTCATCGCGCTATTCACGAACTCAAAACCCGAGATATTTATGGCTTAGTGGAAAAGGTCCGAAAGCGCGCGCCCACAGTCGCCATCCAAATCCGCATGTGGATATCGGCTGTTTTTGTGGAAGGTATCACGCAAGGTTTATGCGATTACGACCCGACTTCGGTGTTGAAGAGAAGCATCAAACGAAAGAAGATCAAGCACGCCGAACCGCTCTCCGTCGAGGAGGTGCAGGCCTACATGCAAAAGGTGTCTGCCTATGGCGGCTCAGTCGTGATCCGTACGGCCCTTCAGTTAATCGCTTATACCTTCGTGCGAACGATCGAGATTCGCCGGGCCGAATGGGCGGATTTCGACCTGGATAACGCGTTATGGACTATTCCCGAAAATAAAATGAAAAAACGCCGCGTGCACTTGGTCCCGCTGCCTACTCAGGCCGTGACGCTGCTTCGGGAACTTCACCGATTCACGGGAACCAGTGCACTGGTCTTTCCCAACGCCAAGCATCGGCATCGCATGATCGCGCCTATGTCCATCAACAAGGCCCTTGAGCGACTAGTATCCCATCGCACGGTGACCGGCCACGACTTCCGCGCCACCGCCTCGACCTTGCTCAACGAAGCGGGCTTTCGCACCAATGCGATCGAACTGCAGTTGGCGCACGTGGTCGCTAGTCAAACGGAACGGGCTTACAACCACGCCGACTATCTGGACGAGCGACGCATCATTGTTCAGTGGTACGCCAACAAGCTGAAAGGCCTGCTCGTCAAGAATCCGATCAACTACGATTTATTGCTTGCAGCCTGAGCGGCTAGGGCCTTAGAACTTCAATGAGAGCGAGCGCCATCTGCGGAAGGCACTCGCCTAGACCGCCGCATCAATGCTTCCTGAAGCGCCGATCGATCCATATGTCCGTTTCCCGTTCTGACCAGAACGAGCCTCGTCCCAGCTTTTCAGGCGCGGGAAACTCGCCGTTACGGATCATCTGATAGAGCTTCGTCTTGCGTACACCAATACGACCCAGCACTTCGCCGAGCTTGATTGCGCGGTCGTGCGTCGTGATCGAATCCCGTTCTTTATCCATCATGCCTCCTGTATGAAAATAGAGAAATCCGACACATGCACCCTGCCCTAATGACGGGTCTGTGTTGATGATTCGTGGGGTCCGCGCTGGAATACCCAGCACTTGACCGTGCGGCCCTTGCTCGGGTCGCTAGGGTTGGCAAGCCAGATGCCGCTATTCACCGCCTTGACGTCAATAAGCTTGCGCATACG
>Ga0302314_10001877_pt1 | contig 39252 bp, 35 predicted proteins | sample III_Palsa_N2_3_FD_200533 | JGI IMG/M metagenome (GOLD analysis project Ga0302314, IMG submission 200533) | Peat permafrost microbial communities from Stordalen Mire near Abisko, Sweden - III_Palsa_N2_3 | ecosystem: Environmental > Terrestrial > Soil > Palsa > Peat permafrost | place: Sweden...
GGCCGCCGTTAATCCACTCGCCACCCCATCGACGCCGGCTGATCCAGCGCCGGGGCGAACCGGAGGGCGGCGGCCAGCATGGGCAGGCTGGCCAGGGTCTGGATCACCTGTTCGAGGCGGCCGCCGTCTTCCTGAATCCATTCTCGCGCCCGCTTCATATCCAGGCCGTTGGCCGAGAGGGCGTGGACGATGAAGCTTGGCGCCGACATGGGCTCGTCGCGGGCCATGCGGTGCACCAGGGCGGCGCAGATCAGGCGGACCATGCCGTAGCGGTCGATGTCCAAGGCCGCCTGTTCGAGCTCATCCCCGAGCAGGCGATCAATTGCGACCACGCGCTCCGGCCACGCCAGAGTCAGCACAGCCTCGCGCCGTTCGACGGGCAGGCCGATCACCCAGCGATCCAACGCCAGCGGCGTGCGGCCGAAATGCTCGAAGTCCAACTCACGATCGGCGCCGCGTAGCGCATGCGCCTTGGCGAACGCCTCCCATTCCTCCCGCTTGCGCGCATGGAACATCGGCTCGTCGCGCAGTTCGGCGAAGGGGCGTCCCGCTTGGTCGGGCCGTAGCAGGATCGCCGCCAAGGGCTGGCGGTCGATGGTCAGTCCACGGATTGCGGTCAGATAATGCTTCAGCGCGACCTCGGGTCGGAAGAAGGTGCCTCGAAAATCGTTGATGCCGTCCGTCAGCCACGCGGACAGCCCGGCATAAAGCCGCATCGCGGCCGGATCGCCGATCGCGAACTGATCGTTGCAGGCCGTGCCCTCCAGATCTCCGGTTATAGGCACGGCCAGGGTGTTCTCAGGGGGGCGTTCGCCGCTCCACCGCCCGTCATGGATCAGATCGAACCGGGAGCGGCAGATCACATCATAGGGTTGCCCGGAGTCTCCCGCTTCCAGCGCCAGTTCCACGCTGACGGCCATGGAATGAAACATGTCGAAGATCGTGAACGGCGGCGACACCGGGAACAGTTCGGCCATCCGCCGCTTCTCGGCCAGGAACAGGGGCCGGGGCTCGACCCGAAACGCCCGTGGCGCATAGGTGGCCAATAGGTCCTCAAGCTCCGCCGGCTCGGTCTCGTCCCAGGTGTGGACGAAGACGTCGAGCTCGTGGCCGGCAAAGAAATCGAAGGCCGTGCGCCAGGTGTGACGCCAGGTCCGGGGCTGGCCGCTCAGACAAAGGGCGACGCGCATCGACGCTCCCGAGAATCAACTCAAGCGCCTCAGCATAACGCCTACAACCGGCGGCGCCCAAGCCCGTGACGCCGTTTGTGCGCGCGATCTGGTTGAGGGAAAGGGGCTGCCGGCCGTGCTTCTCGATGAAGGCCGGCGCGATATCGGACTTGCGCCTGCTGGGTCAAAGCATTAAATTGAATTCAATTCAGTTTGAGATTGGCCATGTCCCTGACGAAAATCGGCACGCCCGACCGATTGGTCCGCGCCGCCCAGGAGGAGCTCGTCGAGAGCCACGGCCTGCTTGAGATGCAGGCTGTGGCGAAGCGGGCCAAGGTGTCGGTCGGGCTGGCCTACCACCACTTCGGGTCGAAGGCGGGGCTGATCGCGGCGGTAGTGGAAGGCTTCTATAACCGGCTGGAGGAGGTCGCGTTCAGTCCCTCGAAGCTGTCGTCTCCGGACTGGGCGGGTCGCGAGAAGGAGCGGATCGCCGCCTACATATCCTTCCATTACGATCACCCCTTTGCGCCGCTGGTCGTTGGTCCGTTGAGCCGCGCGGCCGAAGTGCTCGACATCGAACAGGCCTTCACTCGGCGCCAGCTGACCGCAGGGGCCTATAATCTGCGCGCGGGCCAGCGTGCCGGTGTTATTCCCGTCGATCTCGACCCGCGTCTCACCATCGCCCTGATGATCGGCGGCATCCGCCAGGCGCTCATCGGCGCTCTGACAGCCAATCATCGCCCGGATCGCGCCGAGCTGACCGACAAGATCTGGGTTTTTGTCGCCGGCGCGTTGCGGTTGCCAGCCGCGCAGGCCGACGGCCGTTCGCATCGCCTGATCCAGCAACTTCCCCGATAAAAGAGATGGGTGTCGCCGTGACCGATCCACATGCGTTTCACACGCCGAAATCTAGCTACACAAAGGACGACCTGATCCTGTCTGGCCGGGGCGGCTACTTCGGCCCCGGCAATGCACAGCTGCCGGCCCCGCCGATGCTGATGATAGACCGGATCACGGCGCTCAGCCTGGACGGCGGCGAATTCGGCAAGGGCCATGTCGTCGCAGAGCTGGATATCAGCCCGGATCTCTGGTTCTTCGATTGCCACTTTCCGGGCGATCCGGTCATGCCCGGCTGTCTCGGCATGGACGCCATGTGGCAGCTCCTCGGCTACTGGTTGGGCTGGTCAGGGTCGCCGGGCAAGGGCCGCGCCATCGGCGGGGAGATCAAGTTCCGTGGAGATGTCACACCGCAGACCCGACGGGTGCGTTACGAGGTGAGCGTTCGACAGGCCCGCCGCGGCCAGCTGGCGCTGGGCGTCGCCAATGGCCGCCTGTTCGCGGACGACCTTTGCGCTTATGTCGCGACCGACTTGAAAGTCGGCATGATCAGGCCCTCCGCCGCGCTTCCCGATCCTATTAGACTCTATACCGGTTAAACCGCACCCCTTTACCCTCCCTCGCCCAGGCCTCACGCTGATCTGGAGAGACCGCACCGGCCTCGTCCGTTGTTCGTGATCGAGGAAGGGTCAGCGATGCCCGAGTCCGCCGCCTTGCGTATCGCCGTCCTGGGGGGCGGCCGGATCGGCAGCGCCTTCGCCTTCCGGCTGGCCCGCGCCGGCCGTCACGATGTCACCGTGATCGCCCGGCTTGGTTCGCCCCGTCTGCGGCAACTCCAGCGCGACGATGGGATCGTCGACGTCAAGGGTGAGCGGGCCGGCGTGCGGATCGAAGACGCCCTCGATGAGCAGACGCCCTACGACCTGATCATCGTCACCCTGCTCGGCTTCCAGGTCGACGCGGTGCTGCCGGCCTTGCGGCGCAGCGCCGCCAAATGCATCCAGTTCATGTTCGTCACCTTCGAGCCGGAGCGATTGCGAGACGCGGTCGGCGCCGAGCGCTGCGCCTTCGGCATGCCCTTCATACAGTCCGATTTCGATGCCGATGGCCGGCTCAAGGCCACCATCGGCGCCGGCGGCCAAAAGACCATCATGAGCCAGCAGCGCTGGGTGGATCTGTTCACCGCCGCCGGCCTGCCCGCCGCCCTCGAGCCCGACATGCCGCTCTGGCTGCGCTGCCATGTGCCGCTGACCATCGCGTTCGAAAGCATATCGGTGGCCGGGGTGCGGCGCGGCGACGGCGCCTCATGGGGCGAGGCCATGGTCATCGCCCGCGGTGTTCACGAGAGCTTCGCGCTGATCAAGGGCCTCGGCTACCGCATCTATCCGCGCGCGAAGAGGCTGATCGCCGCCAGCCCGGCCCCGGTGGTGGCGGCCATGCTCTGGGCCATGTCGCGCATCAAGCCGTTCCGCGAGTTGCTCGCCACCGGCGTCAATGAATGCCGCGCCCTGGTCGATGTGCTGGCGGCCTCGTCGCCTCAAGCCAGGCCGCCTGTCGCGGTGGCGAGACTCCTGGCGATGAAGCCCGACTAGGGTGCGTTGGGGTTAGGTTCGCTCACTGACTGCCTGTGCTGTCCCCCACCGTCGCTTCGCGCCGCCTCCCCCTCTCTCGCTTCGCTCGGGGGTGAGGAGGACCCCCTCCTTATCCTCCCCCGCGAGCGAAGCGAAGACAGGGGGAGGTGGCTCGCGGAGCGAGACGGTGGGGGCCAGCGCCGGCCAAGCGATTCACTCCAAACTCAACCTGCCCAAGCCGCGCGCGTTAGATTACTTCGGCTTTGGCTGCCACAGCTCGATCTTGGTGTCGTCGGGGTCCAGGATCCAGGCGAAGTCGCCGCTCGGATCGTCTGTGCGTTTGATCACCGTGACGCCCTTGGCCTTCAGCTTGTCGAGGAAGGCGGTCAGGTCGTCGACCGCGAAGTCCAGCATGAATTCGCGGGTCGACGGGGCCATATAGTCCGTCGTCTGACGAAAGGCGTTCCAGGTGAGGACTGGCGGATGGCCGGGCGCGTCATAGGGCAGGATCGCCCCGCCCCAGGACTCAAGCTTGATCCCCAGCACGTCCCGGTACCAGGCCGCGAGAGCCTTCGGGTCCTTGCTCCGGACGAATACCCCGCCCAGGCCGGTGATGTGGCCGGCTGGCTCGGCGTGAAGGCTTAAGGGCGCCAGGCCGAGGGCCGCGCCGACGGAAATCCAGAACAGCCGTGCAGGCTTCATAAGGTCGTCCCCCGTTCCAAAGATTAAGCCCGTACGACGCGCCCTATTCGACCGGCGGCTCCCACAGCTCGATGGGATTGCCCTCAGGATCGGTGACGCGGGCGAAGCGGCCGGTCTCGGGCGTGTCCCAATCGGGATTGGTCACCACGGCGACATCGGCGTGGCGCAGCTTGGCCAACAGCGCGTCCAGGTCCGAGACCCGGAGATTGATCATCCACTGTTTGCTGTCCGGCCAATGATCGGTGTTGCTGGCGAAGGGCATGAAGACGGTCGGCCCCGCCGCCTGCTGCCAGGGCTCATAGCCCTCCATCGTCACGCCGAAATGGGCGTGGTACCACGCTGTCAATGCGTCGGGGTCCTTGGCGCGAAAGAACACGCCGCCGATGCCAGTCACGGCCATGCCATCCCTCCTGAGCAGCCTTCCTCAGCCTACTAGCTTGGCGGCGAAAGCCAAGCGTGGCGCGCGGCCCCTACGGCCTCCACTGCCCGGCGCTCAGGTGTTCATGGGCGATGCGCCAGCCGTTGTCGCCGTCCTTGCGGAACACCCGGGTCGCGCGCCCGGCCCCCTTGACCTCGGCGCCGCGAGCCGTGCCCGACCATTCAAAGCTGTAGATCACCGCCGCGACCGCTTCGGACTGGGCGAGCCATATCTGGTCCAGGGTCGCGTATTTGTAATTCTCGATGACCGCCCAGCTGGCCGTCATGGTCGTGGCGAACGCCTCCTTGCCCAGGATCGCGGTTCCGCTGCTGTAGAGCAGAACCACGTCCTCGGTGAGCAGCGGCAGCGCCGAGGCCTTGTCCCGGGCGATCAGGGCGGCCGCGAAGTCCGACATACAGTCCTGTGGCGATGCGGTGGGCATGGGTTTCAACCGTCTAAGGCGGAGGGTAGCAGCACCAGCTTGCCATGGGCGCGGCCGCTCTGGCTGATGTCGAGCGCCTCGCGCCAGTCCTCGAGCGGAAAGGTGCGGGCGATCGGTATGGTGAACCGGCCCTCGGCGGCCAGCCGGGCGAATTCGGCCAGCACGTCCCAGCGCATGATCGCCCCATCCGGTCCTGTACCGGCCTCTCCCAGGCCGATGCGAACGCCCAGTTTCGCGGCGTTTGCGAAATCGCCACAGGTGACGATCCGCTTCGGATCGCCGCCCGCGATCTCGACCAGGTCGGGCAGCACGCCGCCAGGACGGGCGATGCCGGGGTTCATATTGGTCGGCGCGGTGTCGAAGATCAGGTCCGGCGCGCCGCCAGCGAGAGCGCGAACACGCTCCACCATGCCGTCGCCATAGGCGGTCACCTCGGCGCCGAGGGCGGCAAGCTGTTTGGCATGGGCCTGGCCGGCGGTGGCGATCACCCGGGCGCCGCGCAGCAGGGCGATCTGGACGGCCGCGAAGCCGATCACCGTGCCCGCGCCGTTGACGAGCAGCGTCTGGCCGGCCTTCACATCAAGCCAGGCGAGGTAGCGAAACGCCGTCTCCACCGCCATCGGCAAGGCGGCGGCCAGGACCATGTCGAGACCGGGCGGCGCCGGCGCCCAGTGGTCCAGGATCGCATAGTCGGCCGCGCCGGCGCTCGGGTAGCCCGCATAGTCCGCCGCGCCCAGCACCCGGTCGCCGATGCTGACATCCGTCACGCCTTCGCCGATTGCGTCCACGGTCCCGGCCACGTCCAGCCCGATCCCGCGTGGCAGCTCGGCGGCGAACAGACCCCGGCACAGGGCCCAGTCCGCCGGGTTGAGCCCGCAGGCCTGGACCTTGACCCGAATGCGGCCCGCGCCCGGCGCCGGAATCTCGGCCGCCTCAAGGCGCAGCACATCGGCCGGTTCGCCGTAGCTATGGAAGCGGATCGTTCGCATGGCGCCATCTCCACGTTGCGTCAGTCACTGACGTATAAGCGTAGAGACAGTCACTGACAATAGCGCTATGAATAGGTCCATGCCACGCAGCGGAGAAGACGCGCGACGCCGCCTGCGGGATGCGGCCTTGGAGCTGTTCCGCGAGCGCGGCTACGACGCCGCCACCACGGCCGAGATCGCGGCCAGGGCCGGCGTCACCGAACGCACCTTCTTTCGCCATTTCCGCGACAAGCGCGAGGCCCTGTTCGACGGCGAGACCACGCTCCGCGACGCCCTGACCGATGGCGTTCTCGCCGCCCCGGCCAACCTTGAGCCCATGGCCGCCCTGATCTGGGCCTTCCGGTCGGTCGAGCAGATGCTGTTGGACAATCGCGCCTTTTCCGCGCCCCGGCAGGCGGTGATCGCCAGCTCGCCCGCCCTGCAGGAGCGGGTGCTGATGAAGACCGCCGGCCTGGTCAGCGCCCTGGCCGAGGCCCTGCGCCGGCGTGGCGTCGAAGCCCCTCTCGCGTCTCTTGCGGCCCACACGGCGATGGCCGCCTTCAACTATGCCGCCGCCGCCTGGTTCGAAGACCCCGCCACCCCGCTGGACGCCCATCTGACTCGCGCCTTCGAGCAATTGCACACCCTGTCCTCGCCGCTTCACGAGGCGAATTGAAGGTGAGCTAGCTCGGCTTCCGCAACGCCCGCCGGCGAGCCAAAGCGCGGCGGCGCTGATGCACCTGGGCCAGCTGATTGGTCAGCAGCGCGGCCTGGAACACGACGGTGGCGATGATCACCAGCACATTGGTGGCCGAGTGGAAGGTGGTGACCAGCGAATTCCAGCTGGCGGCTATGCTCACGCCCAGGCCGATCGACAGCACGACCCGATAGGCGGCGCCGATGCGCCGGTTCAGCAGCCGGTCCAGCTTCCAGGCCCAATAGGTGACAAAGCGAAAGCCGCCTGGCGCCGCCCTGGCATGATGCTGGAGTTCCATGGTTTCGCCCTCCCGTGACCGCCGCCATTGAAGGCGATTGCGGCGGCGAGATGCAACCGTGTCGGCTGGTCTAGCTCGCCATCGCCACGGCGGCGCGCGTCCGGCCGGCCCAGTAGTTGATTGCGGCCAGCATCTCGCGCGGATTGATCGGCTTGCCCAGGTGGGCGTCCATGCCCGCGCGGCGGTATTCCTCGACCTGCTCGGGCAGCACATTGGCGGAGAGGGCGATGATGGGGATGTCGGCCGCCGCGCCGCCCAGGCCCCGGATCAGCCGCGTAGCCTCCACCCCGCCCATCACCGGCATGTGCACGTCCATCAGCACCAGGTCATAGGCCCGCGTCTTTACCGCCTCGACCGCTTCCGCGCCATTACAGGCCAGGTCCACCTCGACGCCGACGGCGTGGAGGATGGTGGTGACCAGTTCCTGGTTGGCCTCGGCGTCCTCGACCAGCAGCAGGGTGACGCCGCGCGCCTGTTCGGCCGGCGCCTCCGCCTGTTCGATCAGGCCGGGTCCCGCTTCCGGCAGCGGCACGGTGAACCAGAAGGTCGAGCCTTCGCCCTCCCGGCTCTCCACGCCGATCTCCCCGCCCATCATCTCGACCAGGCGTTTGGAAATGGCCAGGCCGAGGCCGGTGCCGCCAAAGGTGCGGGAAATCGAGCCGTCCGCCTGAGCGAAGCGTCGGAACAGCCGCCCGACCACATCTTCGGGAATGCCGATCCCGGTGTCGGAAACCTCGAACCGGATCCGGTCCCACATCGGGTAGACCCTGGCGCTCACCGATCCCTGGGCGGTGAACTTCACCGCATTGCTCATCAGGTTGAGCAGCACCTGCCGCACCCGGCCGGTGTCGCCGAGGACATAGGCCGGCACGGTGTCGTGGACCTCGACGGTGAGCGCGATCGCCTTGCGGTCGGCCTGGTCGGCCATCATGGCGGCGGTGTCCGCGGCCAGACTGCGTGGATCGAACGGCTCCAGCTCCAGCTTGAGGGCGCCGTCCTCCAGCTTGGAGAAGTCCAGCACGTCATTGACGATATCCAGCAGGGCCCGGCTGGCCTCGTCCACGCGGCCGACCCAATGGCGGGCCTGGTCGGGCAGGGCGTCGTGAGCGCGGAGCAGGCCGGAAAAGCCGACGATGGCGGTCAGCGGCGTCCGTAGTTCATGGCTCATATTGGCCAGGAACTGGGCCTTGGTGTTGGCGGCGCTCTCGGCCCGGTCCCGCGCCTGCACCAGCTCGGCCTGGATGGCGTTGCGCTCGGTGACATCGTGCACGATCCAGATTTCGCCCACCGTATCCTCGCAGGCGCGGAATTCGATCATCCGCTCCTCGCCATCGCGGCGGCGGATCGAGCCGACGACGGTTTCCCGGAAGCCTTCAGCGCGTCGCTGATGATAGCGTTCGATCAGCCGGGGCGCCTTGTCGCCGTTCAGCAGGGTGAACCAGGCCTCGAGGCTGTTCAGCTCCCGGCGGCTGTAGCCGGTGATGCGCTCGACCTCGGCGTTCACCGACAGCACGCCGGCCTGCACATGCACCGCCCCGGCCGGCAACTTTTCGATGATGCGCGCGAGCCGTTCGGCGCTCATCGTCTGTTCGGACTCCGCGCGGCCGCTGTCACCGATGTCAGGGTTGGCGGCGAAGAGACTCTTTGCGTCTCGCTCTTCGCCAAAGACTATCGACATCGGTCCCTTGATCTCCAAGCCGCGTGCGCCCTGCGTATACGCAAGAAAATCCAGAACGCTATTTTAATTTTTTACTTAGTATTAATCTGGATTAACGGTGGTGTTACTTAGATAGGCGACGATCCGCCGACCCAAGCGCCCAAACTGCCCCGAATGTTGCGCATACCGAGTAATTGGCAATATCTGCGGCTTTCCGTTGCGTATCCGTTAAACGCCGTTCAACGAACGAGATTCTACGAAAGTTATTCGTGACCGCATCCACGCACCCTCGCCGCCCGCCTTCCGCCCGTCCGCCCTTCAACTGCATTGCCCTGCTGCTCCAGGGTGGTGGCGCGCTGGGCGCCTATCAGGGCGGCGTCTATGAGGCGCTGGCCGAGCGGGACCTGCATCCGGACTGGGTGGCCGGCATCTCGATCGGGGCGATCAACGCCGCCCTCATCGCCGGCAATGCGCCCGACGACCGCGTGCAAAGTTTGCGGACCTTCTGGGAGACGGTGACCGAGCCCGATCCGCCGTTCGGACCTGTGGACTTCGCCGTCGAATGGGCCTGGGCCAATCCCTTCGCCGGCTGGGCCGCGCCGCTCAGCGCCACCCGGGCCCTCGTCGCCGGCGCGCCCGGCTTCTTCACGCCCCGCGTTCCGCCGCCCTTCCTGCAAAGCCCGGGCAGTGCGGCGGCCACCAGCTTCTACGACACCGAGCCGCTGCGGAAGACCCTGGAGCAGCTGGTGGACTTCGACCGTATCAATGCCGCCGAGATGCGGCTGAGCGTGGGCGCGGTCGGCGTTCGCAGCGGCAACTTCACCTATTTCGACAATCGCGCCCATCCCATCTCGCTGAAGCACATCATGGCCAGCGGCGCCCTGCCGCCCGGCTTTCCGGCAGTGGAGATCGACGGCGAACCCTATTGGGACGGCGGCCTGGTTTCGAACACGCCGCTGGACTGGGTGCTGGAGGACTCCGGCGTGCGCGAGGACACCCTGGCCTTTCAGGTCGACCTCTGGAGCGCCCGCGGCCGGGCGCCCCGCACCGTCTCGGAGGTCGCCGCCCGACAAAAGGAGATCCAGTTCTCCAGTCGCACCCGCGCCAGCACCGACCGTTTCAAGCGAACCCAGGCCTTCCGCGCCCTGCTGGCCGAGGCCATCGCCGAGGTTCCGGAGGGACGGCTGAGCGACGACCAGATGCGGGCCATCAAGGCCCGGCTCGATCCGCACGTCTATTCCCTCGTCCACCTGATCTACCGGGCGGACAAGGAGGCGCGGGAGTTCAACGACTATGAATTTTCGCGGGCCAGCATGGAGGCGCACTGGAAGGCCGGATATGATGACGCGGTCCAGTCCCTCCGCGACGGCAAGGTGTTCAAACGCCCGGCCAATCCGGAAGGCCTGGCGATTTTCGATCTCGCCGAGCGCGGCCCAGGCTAGGCTGGACCCGCATCCATACCCCTTATGAAAAGGACTTCGCCATGCGTCTCAAAGACAAGGTCGCCCTGGTCACCGGCGCGGCGAGCGGCATCGGCAAGGAGATCGCCACCGTCTATCACCGCGAGGGCGCCAAGGTGGTGATCGCGGACCTGAACCTCGACGGCGCCGAGGCGGCGGCGAAAGAACTCGACCCCACCGGGGCCACCGCCATGGGGGTGGCCATGAATGTGGTCGATGAGGCGGGCGTCGAGGCGGGCGTGGCCAAGGCGATCGAAAAATTTGGCGCCCTGGACACCCTGGTCAGCAACGCCGGCATCCAGATCGTCGCGCCGCTGGAGGAGTTCAAGTTCGAGGACTGGAAGAAGCTGCTGGCCATCCACCTCGACGGCGCCTTCCTCACCACCCGCGCGGCCCTGAAGCAGATGTATAAGCAGGGCAGCGGCAGCATCATCTACATGGGCTCGGTCCACTCCAAGGAAGCCTCGGTGCTGAAGGCGCCTTATGTGACCGCCAAGCACGGTCTGATCGGCCTGGCCAAGACCGTGGCCAAGGAGGGCGCAAAGCACGGCGTCCGCGCCAACGTCATCTGCCCCGGCTTCGTGCGCACGCCGCTGGTGGACAAACAAATCCCCGAGCAGGCCAAGGAGCTGGGCATCTCGGAAGAGGACGTGGTCAAGACGGTGATGCTGAAGGACACCGTCGACGGCGAATTCACCACCGTCGCCGATGTGGCCGAAGTGGCGCTGATGTTCGCCGCCTTCCCGTCAAACGCCCTGACCGGCCAGTCCATGGTCGTCAGCCATGGCTGGTTCATGCAGTAGGCTATTTGTCGCCCTTCAGGCCGCTGCCTTCGCCGATCACCTGACGCACCCGCTCGACCGCGGCGATGGCGGCCTCGACGCCTTCGGACTGCTCGATCTTGGCGATAGTGCGGGTGATGCCCGTAACCAGCTGCCGCGATTCCGGCGTCAGGTGGCGCACCGCCTCCAGGAAGGCCTCGGCGTCCTGCGGCTCGATCTCCGCCAACGGATCGCCGGGCTTGATCTCCAACAGCATCGAGCCTGAGATATTCAGCTTCTCGCGCATCTCCTCGACGGCGTCCGGGCAGGCGTCCACCTCCACGGCGACACATTCGCCCTCGCCATAGTTGCCGGGCAGGCCGATCACCTTCATCCGCCAGCCGGAGCGCATCACCGGGCCGACCAGGAAGAGTTCGCTCATGCCGACGATGCGGCGAATGCCTTGCTGGACCGCGAGCTCGATCAGGGCCAGGCCCAGCTCGCCCCGACGGCTGAAGCCTTCCGGCTCGCGGGCGCCGCTCATGGAATAGAGGCGGCACATTTCCCAGACATCCGGGTTGCGCACCGAGGCGACGTCCGGGCCGATGAAGTGCGGATAGACGTCGCCGATCACCGACCAGTCAGAAGCCTTGCGCACCCGCATCGAGCGTTCGACCTCGCCGGTGGCCGAGAGCGACAGCAGGTAGGTGGCGTGCTCGTCGTCGCCCTCGTCATACTCGCCGCCGTCCTCGGACACCGGCCGGTTCCAGCCCATGCCTTCCACGAATACCTTGGTGCGCTGGCGATGCATCTGCAGCAGCTGGCGCTCGTAGAGGCAGCGATTGGCGGCGGTGACGATGTGGATCATGAGGCGGCCCCAGTAGTTGTAGCCTGACTGTGGGCACGCCCTGTTCCAGGCGTCACCTAGGGGAAAGGGTAGGCCGCAACGACGGCGAGACGCTTGACATCGGTCGCGCGGTGATGGTGCGACAAGCGCGTGTCGTCCCCCGGCGCTGGCCCCCTCCGTCGCTTCGCGCCACCTCCCCCGCTGCGCTTCGCTTGCATGGGAGGAGAAGGTCGGCGCAGGTTTCTCCTCCCTTGTGAGCGCAGCGAACGGGGGAGACCATCCGCGGCGTGTAGCGAAGCGGAGCGACGTGACGGAGGGGGCGAGCGCCGGCAGAGCGGCTCGCGCCTACATTGGCCGGAAAAGATCATAGCCAAAGGCCAGGTCGCGTTCGCCGCCTACGGGCTCTCGTCGAGCAGGACGCCGCGCAGCCAGGCCGCGATCGGGATCTGCGCCCGGCGGGTGACGTTGAGCTTGGTCTTCACGTTTTTCAGATGATAGGCGACGGTGTCCTCGCTGATGCCGAGGATGCGGCCGATCTCCCAGTCCGTCTTGCCCTCATTCACCCAATAGACGCACTGAATCTCGCGGCGGCTGAGGTTCGGATCGGTGTTGGCTTCCTGGGCGATCTGCACCAGGCCGAGGCCACGGCTGGCGAAAATGGTCGCCGCGACCTGCATGTTCATCCGCGCCTGCGGGTCGATGTCCCGGTCGTGGGAGCTGATCATGGTGACCGCCATGACTTCGCCCATGGGGCCATGGACCGGCACGACCAGGCCATTTTTGGCGCCGAACGCCCGCGCCTGCTCGAACACCTTCAGGCCCGCCTTGTCCGAGGTGCGTTCCTCGATTTCGGTCCAGGTGAAGGCGGTGGGCGAGGTGAACACGGCCCGGATGGTCGGGTCGTACCGCGACAGCCGCTCCTGGGCGTATTCGGCCGCCCAGGCCCCCAGGTTCCAGCCGAACAGGTTTTGCAAGGCGACCGGCTGACCCGGCGAGGCGACATGGATGCAGGAGCCCATGGAGAAGCCGGCCAACTCCGCCACATGGGCGAAACTGTCGGTTAGAGCCTCGATCGTGGAAACGCTGATCGCGGCCTGGAAAAAATCGAGCGCGGCGCGGTTTGTATCCAGCTGGGCGGTTCCTTTGGCGCTCGTGAGTTTGCTACTCGCCGGAGCCCCACTCGCCAAGAGCGTGAGCCCGGATCGGGTCTCCCGGTTTAGCCCTATCGCGCTGGTCACTGGATCGGCCACAGACCCACAATCTCACAAACTGTAACAATTGACACCGTAGAGAGGAATAAGAAGCCACTCAATGCGACACCCAGGCGCCTGCTGACTCTAACACCCACATTGCATCAACTGCTCAATCGGCGCGCGCCAATGGTCGTGAATTGTTGTCGGCGCTCGACGCCCGAAGCAAAATTCCCTGCCAGGTTGTCTATCGGGGCCGGTCCTGAACCGGCAGGTCGGGCGTCGTCGGTGGGCAGGCTTACCGATCATTACCCGCCGGCATCGCCATTCGGCGAAACAGGCGAGGTATCTCGGAGCGCCCCTTGAGCTTCAGCTTGCGCGCCAGCGAAGTGAGGTGAAACGCCACCGCGCCCTCGCTGAGGTTCAGAATCTGGCCGATCTGCCAGTCCGACTTGCCCTGGCCGGCCCAGTAGCCGCAAGCGTTCTCGCGCGAGGTGGGATGCGGATCCGACGAGGACTCCACTTCGATCTCGGCCAGGGCGACCCCGTGGGAGGCCAGAAGCCCGGCGGCGACCTGCAGGATCATGCGGCCCCGCTCGTCGAGTGGATCGGGTGTGCAGCCGAACACGGTGACACACAGGGTCTCGCCCAGGGGGCCGTGGACGGGGATCAGCCATCCCGACGGCGCATCAAGGCCATCGTCGAGTTCGCTCCAAGGGGCTATCCGGGAAGACATCAGCACGTCATTCACCCTGGCGTCGGTCTCCGCGAGGCGGCGGCGCACGCCGCCCAGGTCGTCCTCGGTCAGGTTCCAGCTGAACGCCAGGCGGATGGAAACGGGCTCGCCCGGCCGGAATATGTGGAAGCAGGCCGCGGACGACAGTCCCATCGGCTCGACGACGGCCTCAAAGTCCTGAACCAGCCGGCCCAGGGAATCGGCGTCGCCAGCGTTCTTAAAGAACGCCAGCGCGGCCCCCTCAATGTCGCCCATACTACGAGCCTTGCACAGGCCCCGACATTAAGAAGCCGACTGTCATTGTAGTTACAAACGTCCGGGTTCCAAGGCTTTCAACCTGCGGCGAATTCGATGTCGCCCTTCAGTCGAATTTCGGCAGCCGACGCCCCCACCAAAATCCGGTATTGGCCGGCCTCGGCGACCCAACGGTTCGCGTCGGGATCGAAGAAGGCAAAGTCCTGTTCCATCAGGGTGAAGGTCACCACCTTCGACTCACCGGGTTGCAGGTCCACCTTCTCGAACGCCTTTAGCGCTTTCGGCGGACCCGCCAGGCGAGGCGCGACCGGGGCCAGATAAAGCTGTGGCGTCTCCGCGCCGGCGCGCTCGCCGACATTGGTGATGCGTACACTGACGGTCACAGTCTCGCCGACACGCGCTTTGGCCGGCGCCGCAAGCTCGGCGTAGGTGAAGCGGGTGTAGGTCAGGCCGTGGCCGAAGGAGAACAGGGGCTCGATGCCTGCCGCGTCATAGTGGCGATAGCCCACGAACAGCCCCTCGCCATAATGGCTTTCGTCGCCGCCCGGATAATAGGGGTAGCTGGGATTGTCCTCGATCCGCTTCGGGAAGGTCACCGGCAACCGCCCCGACGGCGCCACGCGTCCAAACAGGACGTCGGCCATGGCGTCCGGCCCTTCCTCGCCCGGCAGCCAGGTCAGCAGCACCGATGGGGCCTTGTCGATCCAGGGCATGGCCATGGGCGCGCCGGCGTTGATGGCGACGACAGTACGGGGATTGGCGGCCAGAATAGCTTCCACTAGCTCATCCTGCTTGCCGGGAAGCTTGATGTCGTCGCGGTCGTAGCCTTCCGACTCAGTGGAGGCCGCCGAGCCGACGATCAGCAGCACCGCGTCGGCCGCGCGGGCGATCTCCACGGCCTCCTCGATGGTGCCCGAAGGCTGGCGCATGCCGATCTGGCAGATTTCGAACGGCGCATCGGGTCGAGCGGGCGCCCATTTGTACTGAACCGTGATCGGATAGCCCTGGCCGGCTTTCAGATCGATCTTGCCGATCCGCAGCTTGGCGGAGGCCCCGCTGGGGTCGTGGGCGTCCTCCACCGAGGGCGTGTCGGTGTCGATCACGGTCTGATCGCCGACCCGCATCACGCAGTCGCCGTCGCCGCGCAGGGAGAATTCATGTTCCCCGTCCTTCTCCGGCCAGAAGAAGCCGCTCCAGCGCAGGGCCTTGAAGTTCTCCCGAAGCGCCTGTGGCGTCAGCGCGCTGATCCATTTGCTCATGCGGCGATCGACCGTGATGTGGACCGGATCGCCGGAGCATTCGGCATCCTCGAAATGTTCGAGCAGGAGGCCAAGCACGTCGCGAGTCGAGTCGGGACTGAACAGCGCCCGCACCGTGGCTGGCGGAAACGGATCGTTGTCGACGCCCTTGGCGTAGGAGATCGCGACTTCGTTACCCAGCAGCGCGCGAAGGCTGTCCAGCGGGGTCGGCCTGCGGCCGGGACGGACGTGCGAGCTGCCGTCGCCTTGCAGCCGCATGGCTTCCGCGTTGGGGCCGATCACGGCGAGGGTTCCGATCTTCTCCGAATCCCAGGGCAGCTGGGACCCGTCGTTCTTGAGCAGCACGAAAGCCTGCTCCGCCGCCTTGCGGGCGATGGCCTGGTGGCGCGGCGTGCGCAGCTCGCCTTTCGGGGGCCCCCCTTTAGAGGAATCGGCCCCGTCAAGCAGGCCGCAGCGCAGGATCAGCCGCACCAGCCGGCGCGCGGCCTCGTCGATATGACCTTGATCGACCTCGCCGTCCTGCACGGCCTTGAGCAGTTTATGGCCCCAGAACTTCGGCGGCCCGGGCATCTCCAGGTCCAGCCCCGCGCGTGCGGGCGGGGCGGTGGAATGGACGGCGCCCCAGTCGGAGACCACGACACCATCGTACCCCCACTCCTCCTTCAGGATGGTGGTCAGCAGATGCGGGTTCTCCGAGGCGTAGGTTCCGCGCAGCTTGTTGTAGGAGGCCATCACGGTCCACGGATTGGCCGCCTTCACCACCCGCTCGAAGGCGGCGGTGTAGATTTCCCGCAAGGTGCGCTCATCCATCTCGACGCTCACATCCATGCGCCGATGCTCTTGGTTGTTCGCCGCATAGTGTTTCAGCGAGGCGCCGATCCCTTCGCCCTGCAGGCCGCGCACATAGTCGATCGCCAGCTCACCGGCCAGGTAGGGGTCTTCGGAATAGGTCTCGAAGTTCCTGCCCCACACCGGGGTGCGGTTGATGTTGATGGTCGGCGCCAGCACCACATGCTCGCCCAACGCCTGGGCCTCCCGCGCGATGGCGGCGGCGACCTCGCCGGCCAGGGCGGGATTCCAGGACGCGGCCAGGGCGACCGCCACGGGAAACACCGTCGCCGCCTGGCCGACATTGGAGCGGACCCCGGTGGGCCCGTCGGTCATGCGCAGGGACGGCACACCCAGCCGCGCGATCTCAGGCAGGGCGAAATAGGTCGCGCCGGCCATCAGCGAGACCTTCTCCTCCAGCGTCAGTCGGCCGAACAGGTCCTGGGTCCGCGCTTCCAGCGGCGCCTTGGGGTCGGTGTAGACCCCAGTGGCCAGTGCGGAGACTTCAGTGGTCATATCAAAGCTCCTGGTTGCATAGGCGGGTGCGACCGTGCGTGTGGGTTCCGCCAGCGCTCGCCCCCTCCGTCGGCTTCGCCGCCACCTCCCCCGTTTCGCTTCGCTCACAGGGGAGGAGAACGACCGTACAGATCATCTCCTCCTCCCATGCAAGCGAAGCGCGGCGGGGGAGGTGGCGCGGCGTGAAGCGAAGCGGAACGGCGTGACGGAGGGGGCGAGCGCCGGCGGACCTATTCACGTCAGAGCCAGCCTGGTGTTCATGCCATCCATCAGCCCAACCCCAGGCGGACGAACTGCCCAGCTGGCGCTTCCAGCTCTTCTAGCGCGGCCCGAAGCTGGTCGCGATAGTCGGCTTCCAGCGCCGTGCCCGCCAGGTTCCGGTCCTCGCCGGGGTCCTCGTCCAGGTCATAAAGGTGGTTGCCGGAGAACCGCCGCGCGGCCCAGAAGGGCGCCGGATCGCTGGCGTCCCAGACCTGGTGGATCACCGGAATGCTGCTGCCGGGCATTCGGTCCAGCTGCGCGCGCTGGTCGGGGTAGGGCATCTCCTGCTCTTTCGTCAGGATGTGGGTCGGCATGGTCGACCAGCGGTTGGAATAGATTTCCAAGGGCGCGTTCGCGCCGGCGGGCTCCCTCGCGTACTTCCGCTTGCCGTCGATCAGATGCACCTCGCGGCCCCAGACGCCGGTCAGCAGCCAGTCCCGCACGGAGGTCGCCGCCCCTGACAGCAGTGGCAACAGCGAGCGGCCATGGGTGCGCTGGCGTACGTCGCCGGTCACGCCGAACAGGTCGGTCAAGGTGGCGTGGATGTCGACGCTGGTGGTCAGGGCCTCGCAGTCGCCCGCGGCCAGGCCGGGGGCGGCGATCATCAGCGGGATATGGCCCAGCGGCTCATAGATGGGCGCGGCGGGCTTTCCCCAGATGTCCTTTTCGCCAAGGTAGTGGCCATGATCCGTACACAGAACAACCAGGGTGTCGTCCCACAGTCCCTGCCGGTCCAGGGCATCCAGCACCTTGCCGAGCCAGGCGTCGATCATGGTCAGCTTGCCGCCGTACAGCGACCGGATCTGCCGCGCCTGGCGTTCGGTCAGCACGCCCTTCTCGACTCCGCCGACGATATAGGGCGGCCAGATCGGATGCGGCCCCTCCCAGTCGGGATCGTACATGGAGGCGTAGGGTTCGGGCGTATCGAACGGCTCGTGCGGATCGAACTCGTCGACGAACAGGAAGAAGCGGTCGTGATGGCCGGCGTTCTCGTCCAGCCAGTCCGCCGCCGCCTTCATGGTGCGCGGCCCAGGAAAGTCCGCCTCGCCGCGAAACCAGCCGCGCGAATTGTCATAAGGCATGAAGCGGTCGAAGAACTTCGGCGAGCCGATCCAGCTGGGGTCGGGCCGGGTCTTCCATGGGTCGCCCTCATGGCCGCGCAGATAGTCCCAGGCGGTGAAGTCGGTGTGGTAGTTTTCGCCGCCGGTCTCGAACAGGTGCGGGTGGTCGCTGATCAGCTGGGTGGTCACGCCCGCGGTGTGCAGCTGGCGGGTGATGGCGTCCTCCCAGAGCTCCACCGAACCCCAGGGCTTCCACAGGAAGTCCAGCGCCCCGCACAATATGTCGTGCCGCGCCGGCATGCAGGGCAGGGAGCCGGTGAAATGCTTGCGGAACTTCACCGACCGCGCCGCCAGCCGGTCGAGGTTGGGGGTGTCGAACTCCCGCCCGCCATAGGCGCCCAGCATGTGCCGGTTCAGGCTGTCGAGCAGGATGACGACGGCGTTCTTAGGTCGCGTGGCTGACGAGGGCACCACGGTCAGTTCACCGCCTCGCGCACGGCCTTGGCCTTGATCGCATCCAGGGCCGCCATCATGTCGATCGCGTCTTCACCGCCGGTGAGCGGCTGGGTCCGCCCGGCCATGACCTCCACCAGATGCTCCAGCTGGGCCGCATAGGTGGTGGGGCCATCCGACGGCTCCTCGCGGGTCTGTCCGTCCACCGTCACGGTGAACCGGCAGCCGATCTGCGGCGCCAGATAGTTGACGATTTCCATCTGGCCCCGCTCGCCGACCAGGGTCAGGGACGCGCCGCGCCGGCCGGCGATCATTGAGGTCTCCATCTCGGCCTCGAACCCGTCGAAGCCCAGGCGGGCGGTGGCGGCGGCGTCGACGCCGTGCTGTTCCGTGATCTTCGCCTCCAACACCTCCGGCTCCGTCCCGATCAGGGTGCGAAGGGCGTGCAGCGGATAACAGCCCAGGTCGCCCAAGGCCCCACCGCCCTGGTCCGCGCGCCAGCGGATCTCGCCGGGGCTATAGGCGATGTCGGCGTCGAAATCGGCCTTGGCGCCGGTCAACCGACCCAGCTCGCCCGAGCGGACGATGGCCTCGGCCCGGCGCATCACCTTGTGATAGCGGTAGTGGTAGGCCTCGATCAGCGGCCGCCCGGCCTTGTCGGCGGCGGCGACCATGGCCCTGGCCTCGCCCGCGTCCATGCAGAACGACTTCTCGCACAGCACCGCCTTGCCGGCCTCCAGCGCCTTGATGGTCCATTCGGCGTGGCCGGCGACGGGCAGGGCGACGTAGACCACGTCGACATCGTCGCGACGGATCAGGGCGTCGTAGTCCTCGGCGACGCCGGGAATGTCGTGGGTTTGCGCGTAGGTTTTGGCCTTCGCCCGGTCCCGGGCGGCGACGGCGGTGATGGCGACATCGTCGCGCGCGCGAGCGGGAATGATCACCGCATTGGGGGCGATCCTGGCCGCGCCAAGGATGCCGATACGAAGCTTCTCGCCCATGAACGCCCACTCTCGCCGTCTTTTTGCGGCGGCCAACCTCCCCGCGAGGCGTTGGCTAGTCAAGCGTCAGGCCGGGGAGAAGCTCCCCGGCCTGCGGTTTCTTCGTCGCTCGGCGACTAGTAGCGGTGATGCCAATAATGGCCGTAGTACCAAGTGTGGTACGGATAGGGCCGGAACGCCCAGATGCCGCCCTCGAACACCCACGGATTGTACCAGCCCGGCGCGGCGTAATAGTAGGAGCCGGGATAGTAGTAGGCCGGCGCGCCGCCGCGGGTCACATAGCCCGGAGGGCAGCCAGGGCTGGTGGCCATGCTGCCACGGCTGTCGGCCACGGCCGCGCCAGTACCCGCGCCGATCGCGCCGCCCACCAGGGCGCCCGCGGCATGGTTGCCGCGTCCGCCGATCGCCGAGCCGAGGATGGCGCCGAAAATGGCGCCGCCGACCGCGCCGCCGGCGGTGTCGCCATGCGCCTTGACGCAATAGGCCTGCGCCCACTGCTGGGCGTACTGGGCGTAGCGTTGGTCGGCCTGCATCTGCTGCGGCGAGGGCTGCTGCTGCTGGTCATAGCCCGGCGGCGGGGGCGGCGGCTGCGAGCCGTCATAGCCGGGCGGCGGCGGGGGCGGCGGCGGGCCGCCGCCGTAGTCCTGCGCCGACGCCGCGGAGGCCGCGATCGTCGATACCGCCATCGACGCAGCGGTCGCCACCAGGACCGCGCGGGTGAAAAGCTTTTTGGTCATCTTCCGATTTCCCACACTGAAGGTTGAGCAGCAGGTTTGCGGCATTGATCCTGAACGTTAGCTGAACCGCTGCGTTCCGCTTGATCGTGCTCCGCGGGCTCCTCTTGCCGCCTAGTAGAAGCTGGCGCCCGGCAGCAGGGTGTCCTGTTTGCGCGCATCGCACAGGGCGTAGGTGAAGCCCTGCTGGATCGACCAGGCGCCCACCTCGCCGGCCTTGTTGATCGCCAGGAATCCGACCTGGATGTCTTTTGCCTGCGGCTTTCGCTTGAGGATGCGCTGGACCGCCTCCTTGCAGGCGTCCTGGGGCGAGCGGCCCTGGCGCATCAGCTCCACCACCAGGAAGCTGCCGCAGTTGCGGATCACTTCTTCGCCGACCCCGGTGGAGGTGGCGCCCCCGACCTCGTTGTCCACATAGAGGCCCGCGCCGATGATCGGGCTGTCGCCGACCCGGCCGCGCATCTTCCAGGCCATGCCGCTGGTGGTGCAGGCGCCGGAGATGTCGCCCTTGGCGTCGATGGCCAGCATGCCGATGGTGTCGTGATTGTCCTTGCCGCCGGGCACGCCCAAAGGCGCCGAGCCCTTGCCGTAGGTTCCGGTCTCGCTGTTGGCGACGGGGCTGTAGTTGTTGGTCTTCAGCCATTCTTTCCAGGCGATGCGGGAGTCCGGCGTCAGCAGCTCTTCGCGCGGAAAACCCTGTTCGATGGCGAACTGTTCGGCGCCGGCGCCCACCAGCAGCACGTGCGGGGTCTTCTCCATCACCAGCCTGGCCACCGAGATCGGGTGGGCGATGTGTTCGATACAGGCCACCGCGCCGCAATTGCCCTGCTCGTCCATGATGCTGGAATCCAGCGTCACATGGCCGTCCCGGTCCGGGTAGCCGGCCCGGCCGACGCTGTGGTTCTTCAGGTCCGCCTCCGGCACCCGCGCGCCGGCCTCCACCGCGTCCAGCGCCCGGCCGCCCTTGGACAGCACGGCCCAGGCCGCCTGGTTGGCCGCGACCCCGAAGTCCCAGGTGGAGATGACGCAGGGCAGGCCGAGCCTGGTCCCGCCGCTGGTCGGCGTGGCCGCCGCCGCGCCGCCGGCCGCCATCATGGCCGGCCCGGTCAATCCGGCTGCGATCAGCCCTCTGCGATTCAACATCTTTGTGCTCCAACACCCGCGACTTGAATCCTTCTTATCATGAGCACGAGCTGAGCCATGCCGTTCGATCGCCCGACCCTGGAAGTTTGCGTCGATACGCCCGCCGGCCTCGCAGCCGCTGTCGCGGGCGGAGCGGACCGGATCGAACTTTGTGCGGCCCTGTCCCTGCATGGCTTGACCCCGGCGCCCGGCCTGATGGCCCAGGCGGCGCGGATGGCCTGCCCGGTCTATGCGATGATCCGCTCCCGCCAGGGCGATTTCGTCTATGGCCCCACCGACCTGGACGCCATGCGCCGGGACATCGATGCGGTGCGGGATTTCGGCCTTGCCGGGGTGGTGATCGGCGCCAACCGCGCTTCGGGCGAACTCGACGCCGACGCCCTCGCGGCCCTGATCCATCATGCGGCCGGCCTCGGCGTGACCCTGCACCGGGCGTTCGACCTGGTTCCCGACGTCGCCCCCGCGCTGGAGCTTGCGATCGCGTTGGGCTTCGAACGCATCCTCACTTCCGGCGGCGAACGCTCGGCGCCAGCCGGCGCCGCGCGACTGGCGTCGCTGGTGACGCAAGCGGCCGGCCGCATCTCCATAATGGCCGGCGGCGGCCTCAACGCCGACAATGTCGCGGGCCTCATCGCCCGCACCGGCGTGAGAGAAGTCCATGGCTCCTGCAGCGGGCCTGCGTTGGAGGGTTTGGGCGCGGACCACGCCGAGCGCGCAGAGACGCTGGGCTTCCTGCCCGCAGGCCCCCGCGACACGGTGGAGGCCCAGGTCGCGCTCATGGCGGCGGCGCTTAAGCATCTTCCTTCTCCCCTTGCGGGAGAAGGTGGCCCCGAAGGGGTCGGATGAGGGGTCGCGCTGGCCGCGCGGGTTTCCTGCAAACAGCCTATCGGATAAGCCGGTGCGACCCCTCATCCGTCAGGCTTCGCCTGCCACCTTCTCCCGCAAGAGGGAGAAGGATTCAGTTATTCCGCTGATGATCCTGCGATCCGGCCCCCGCATCCCCGGCCACATACATGCCCGCGCAGGCGCCAAGGCTCAGCAGAGCCAGGGCCGACAGCACAACAAGCACAGAGCGCATGGCGCGCCTCCGGTGAGAATGATCCGACCTTAGCGGCGGATCCGGGCGAAACAACGGCCCGTCCGCCGTCAGCTCTGCGGCGCCCCGGCCTTGGCGCGCGCGGGCTTGCGACGAGTGGCCTTTGGCGTTGCCGGAGTAGCCGCCTTGCTCGTCTCCCGCCGCACCCGCTCCGACTCCACCTTCATCGCCTTGCTTCGCTTCCAAGGCCGCCAGGAATCTCCCGGCCCGACGGGATCGCCGATATGGAAGGCGGCGATGAAGGCGGCGATCGGGCTGAGGGGTTCGGGCTGGATCGGCCGCAGCCGGACAAAGCCGCCGCTCCGCAGCGCTTCCAGCGCCGCCCCGACGCTGCCCCACTTGTCGATCGCCTCAACCATCGGCCCCTCGACGCAGCCCAGCCAGTGGGCCAGCAGCTTGTTGCGCAACCGGGTGATCTCCGCGCGGTTCGCCGCCGACACCGCCTCCAGCGACATGTCGCACTCGGTGTCGAACCCCATCGAGCGGTTGTTGATATTGGCCGAGCCGATCCGTAGCAGCACATCGTCGATAATGGTCAGCTTGGCGTGGACGATGATGGTGAGCCCCAGGGTCGTGACCGGGCTGTAGGCGTGGAAGCGGCCGTGTTTGTCGGCCGACTTCAGCGTCTGGATGAAGGTCAGACGCGTGCGGTCCATGGTGATCTGGTCGAAGTAGCTCGGCGAATGCTCGGTCGAGACGATGATCACCTCGGGCCCGTCCGGCTCCTTCAGCCGCCTGGCCAGTTCGTGGGCGATCAGCGGCGAGGTGAAATACTGGTTCTCCATATAGATGCAGCTCTTGGCCGCGCGGATCGACGCCACATGCAGCGCCTCGTTCTCGCGTACCTCCGGGTATTTGCGCCAGGCCGCGCCGGTGCGGGAAATGCCCACATCGATGTCCGTGAAGGCCGGCGGAATCTGGCCGGGCCACTTGGGGCTGCGGATCGGCGGGCCTGCCTCCAGCGTCTCGCCGGTCGCGCGCAGCCAGCGGTCGCGGAACAGCTCGCCCAGGGCGAAGGCGGCCTCGCCGTCGACCAGCCCCATCACCTCATGGCGGCTGTCGAAACATTTGTTGTCGCGCCGGGTCTTTTCGCGCCGGGGATTGTCGTCGAGGTGCTCGGGCGTGTCCCACCGGTCCGGCCCGATGTCGCCGCCGCCGCAGAAGGCGATGGCGTCATCGATGACGATCATCTTCTGATGGTGGCAGGCGCCGATGGGCAGCTTGCCGTCCAGCACGAACTTGACCTTGGTGCCGGCGAACACCTTGCGGTCCACGAACGGAAAGAAGTGCTGGGTGGCCGCGACCGGCATGGCCGATTTCCAGCACAGCACCCGCACATCGATGTCCGGGTTCTTGGCCAGGGCGATCAGGAAATTGCCGATCCGATCGGAGTCGGGGCCGCCGCCGCCGGGCTCGGGGTGGAACAGGGTGTTGGCCTCGAACGCCCAATTGAGCAGGTGGACGCTGTGTTTGGCGCGGCTCATCGCCTCCATGGCCGCGTCGAAATAGGCTTCCATGTCGATGAGCAGCGCGGCGCGGTCGGCCTTGGCGGTCTTCCAGCGGTTGGCGGCGTCCGAGAGCAGCAAGGGCGTTCCGATCAGGCTGGCTGGCCGCCCAGGCTTGCGCCGGTGATCGACGCCTGAAACCAGCGATGTCGACCGCCGGGGTCAGTACGAAATGCCTGGCTTTGGCCCTCGTTCCTGCCCCCCTCGCCGGCGCCGGCCTGTTCAGGCGACGCGGGCGAGCTGGTAGCTCTGGATCTGAGAAAAGATGGCGGTGATCGCGGCGTGGGCTGGCAGATCGTCGGCCGGGATTTCACCTTCGGCATAGATCAACGCCAGACGGTCGCGGGCGCGGCTGACTCGGCTCTTGATGGTGCCGACCGCGGCGCCGACGATGGCGCTGACCTCTTCGTAGGACATGCCCGCGGCGCCGATCAGGATCAGGGCCTCGCGTTGGTCCTCCGGCAGCATGGAGAGCGCGCGGCGCAGTTCGTCCAGCTCGATGGCGCTGGTAGGGTTGTCCACGGAGACCAGGGTCCGCTCGGCGACTTCCGGATCCAGCGGGGTGGAGCGCCAGGACCGGCGCTTGTCCGAATAGAACAGGTTGCGCAGGATCATGAAGGTCCAGGCCTTCATATTGGTGCCCATCTCGAAGCTTTCCCGGTGCGCCAAGGCCTTGGCCAGGGTGTCCTGAGCCAGGTCGTCGCCCTGGGTCGAGCTACCGGACAGGGTGCGGCCGAAGGCGCGCAGATGCGGGATCAGGGCGATGAGTTCGGCTTCGAAGGCCTTGTGGTTGGACGTCGCTGCGGTCACGGCTGTTCTCCCTGTTCGGGAAGGTAACGCTGTCGATCGCTTATGGCTCCGCTTGTGGAGTCAAGAATCTGAATCAAATCCGTGACTCTGAGGCTGAGCCTAGAGCGTGTTGGAATTTTATGGCTTTAATTTGCGCTCATCCCCGCGAAGGCGGGGACCCAGGGTTACCAGACTCAGGTCTTGCAGCTGCGATCTTGGCGCAGCTGATTGAGTAGCTCCCAGTCTCCTGGGTCCCCGCCTTCGCGGGGATGAGCGGATTTTGCGATGGCTTGGACCAGTCCCAATCCGCTCTACGCCTGACGCGCGGCCAGGAGCGCCGACGAGGTGGTGACGAAGCCGAGCCCGCGCTCGACATTGTAAAGCGTCGCCTCGGTGCAGAACCCCGGCGAGCGCGTCGCCGCGCAATCCTCGACCAGCACGCAGTCATAGCCCAGGCAATGGGCGTCGAGCAGGGTCGCGTAGACGCATTGATCCAGATTGACGCCGGCGAACAGCAGCGTCTGGACGCGCAGGTTGCGCAGCACGCTATCGAGCTCGGTGTCCCAAAATCCGCTGAGGCGATATTTGTCGATGTGGATGTCGGACGGCGCCGGCGTCAGTCCCTCGATGATCGCCGCATCGTCGCTGTCCTTGTCGAGGATCGGCGGGATCGGCCCGCCCTGGCGATGAAACGGATGGATCACGCCGGGGGCCTGATTGAGCTTGTCGGGCCGGTTGCCCCAATTGACCCAGATGACCGGAACCTGGCGCTCGCGCAGATCCGGCAACAGCCGCTGCAGCGGCGCGATCGGCTGGGCGGTCGCCGCCGCGACCTCGCCGGGCCGCAGGCGGCAGAACAGGTCCTGCATGTCGATGACGATCATGGCCGTCGCCGCGAGATCAAGGATCAGATCCTTGCTCCGCGCGGCGATCCGCACCGGGCGACGCTCACGCTCCGCCCGCGATATATCGATCGCGTCCGGGAGAATGCGCCATTCATTCCCCGCCGCGCTGCCGAGCTTCATGCCAGAGTCCCTTCACCAACCGTCGCCGCGCTGAGGTCGGCCGGTTGACATCCTCGGCCCGCCTATTGGGGTCCGCAAGCCACCCGCGGCGTTTCAGGGAGCGTCCCCGACAAGGCAAGTCGCAAAGGTGAAGATCGACGCCGAACCGGATTTTGCCAGCCCTTTTCCTAACCTGGCGGCCAGCTTGACAACAGAATCGCCAGTTACTGATCTATGTCGAGCCCAGTTAATATCTGTGGAACCATCCGGCTGGGCTACCGTTTAAGCTGTAGTCGTCAGAAAAGGACTGTCGTTATGCGCATCTTCTCAGCCGCGCTCGGTCTCGGGTCATACTTGGCCGTTATTAGTGGAAGCGCAATCGTTGCAGCTCCTGCTGTCGCAGACCCAGCATCTTCAACGTACGTTGCTTGCAATCAATATAACGAGTGCTGGCGCGTCCATCATAAGTACGCCTATCCAGCAGACCAGGTCATCACGGTTCACGACGGCGACTGGTATGAAGCTCATCATCAGGACGCCCAATGGCGTTGGCAAAATGATCCGGCCGACGACCGTGGATGGTATGACAGAGACGGGAGTTGGCGGTCGGATCCCGGCGCGCGCGCCTTGGCGGGCGGTGCAGGGGGCGCGGGCATTGGCGCGGCGATCGGCTGCGTCGTGACTCTCCCGATCGGCTGCGCCCCGGGCGCGGCGGTTGGCGCGGCCATTGGCGGTGGCACGGGCGCCGTCGCCGGAGCGGCCTCGACGCCGCGGTGAAGCGCCAGGCGACTAGGTCTAGCTAGTCAGTCAGGCCAGCTATAGGACACTTCAGAAGAGCGGGCCCCTGGTATTGCCGGGGGCCTTTCTCTTGCCCTCGCGAGATCAGAGCGCGGCGGCCTCAAAGCCTAGATCAGCGCCTGGCTCACGGCCGCCCAAACATCAGCTTGCGATAGTCGTCTGTCGCGAATGGCAGGGCCTCCACCGGCGCGCCAACCTAGGCCTCAAAACGGGCGATTGCCTCAATCGCAAACTGGAGGGCCACAACAGCCCCGCCTGCCCTTGCTCGCGGGACGGTCGGCCCTAAGGTGCCTCGGTGCGCGGGGGATTAGGCATGGCGACAGTCGAGGGCGTTGAGCGCGAGGTGCTGGCGCCGGCCGTGCGGTTCCGGATCATGCTGATCGGCGGCGCCATCTATATGCTGATCAACCTCGCCGCCCCATTCAACGGCCTGATCGGCATCCCCGTCACCTTCTTCCTGAAGAACCGCCTGCACCTGACCTCGAGCCAGGTGGCGCTGTTCAATCTGTGGATCAGCATTCCCATCATCGTCGGGTTTATTTCCGGCTTCCTGCGCGATCGCTGGAGTCCGTTCGGCATGGGCGACCGGGGCCATCTGCTGCTCTTCGGCGGCGCCTCGGCGGTGATCTATGCGGCGATGGCCTTCATCAACCCCACCTATGCGGTCCTGCTCGCCGGCATCTTCCTGGTCATGGCCGTCTGCCAGACCGCCCTCAGCGCCGCGGCCGGCCTGACCTCGGCCATCGGCCAGCAGCACGCCATGGCTGGCCAGATGAGCACCACCCTGGCGATCGCCACCTCCTTCCCAGCCTTCGCCGCCTATCTCATCGGCGGCGCGCTCAGCGGCTTCATCGAGGGCAAGGACGCGGCCACGGCGGCGCGGATCCTGTTCCTGGCCGCCGCCGCCATCATGGTCCTGGTCGCGGTGTTCGGCGCCCTGGGCCCACGGCAATTGTTCAACGCCGCGCGGCAGGAACGCGGCGCCAACACCGCCCTGGCCGACATCAAGCGGCTGCTGAAGCATTGGCCCATCTATCCCGTGCTGATGATCCAGATCCTCTGGCAGTTCGCACCGGCCATGGGGGTGGTGCTGCAGTTCCATATGTCCAACACCCTGCACGCCACGGACGCCCAATGGGGGGAGTGGAACGCGATCTTCTCGGTCTCCTTCCTGCCGGTCTATCTGCTCTATGGCTGGCTCTGCCAGCGGGTGAAGCTGGGCTGGCTGCTGTGGGCGGGGGCGGTGATCACCGTCTTCCAGATGGTCCCGCTGTTGTTCGTCCACACCGCGACCGGCGCCCTGATCGCCGCCGCGCCCATGGGGGCGATGGGCGCCATCGCCGTGGTGGCCCTGACCGATCTGACAATCCGGTCCTGCCCGCCGGGCCTGCAGGGGACGATGATGATGCTCTATGCCGGCGCCTACTGGATCGGCCTGCGGATCGGCGATGTCTGGGGCGCCAACCTGTACGACCGCCACGGCGGCTTCGTCACCGCCACCCTCGCCACCATCGGCGTCTACGCCCTGGTCCTGCCGGTGCTGCTGCTGGTGCCGAGGCGGCTGCTTGCCACCAAGGACGGCGAACACGTGGCGGTTTAGAGGGCGGCGGACAAACGATTCGCCGGCGCTCGCTTCCAAACTCAACCAGCCTAAGCCGCCAGCTTGAACGCCGCGCCCTCGTGGTTCAGCAGCCAGCGCTTGCGCTCGATCCCGCCGCCGTAGCCGGTGAGCGAGCCGTTGGCGCCGATCACCCGGTGACACGGGACGATCAGGCCGATGGGGTTGGCGCCGTTGGCCAGGCCCACCGCCCGCACCGCCTTCGGCAGGCCGATCCGCGCGGCCAGCTGGCCATAGCTCTCGGTCCGGCCGGCGGGGATGTCCCGCAGCGCGGCCCAGACCGTCCGCTGAAACGCCGTGCCGCCGGTGGCGACCTCGATCCGGTCGATGCTGGCCAGATCGCCGCCGAAATAGGCGGTGAGCGTCGTCCGCAGATGCTCCGGCGCCCGGGCGTTCTGCGGCGTCACGGCGCCATAGTGACGGGCCAGCAGGCGCTGCATCCGCGCCTCATAGCCGGTCCAGTCGAACACCCGCAGGGCGCCGGCGGCGTCCCACATCACCAGAGCATCGCCGGCGGGGGTCGGAATGGTGTCAAACGAAAGGCCCTCAGGCGGCTTGGCGGTCGGCATCGCGCTTCTCCTTTGGCGATTTTGCTGATTTCACGGGATAGGTTTCCGAGGCCCAGAGGTGCTGGGCCGCATAGGCGCGCCAGGGGCGCCAGGTTTCGGCGCGAACCAGCAGCTCGGCGGCGCTGGGACGAACCCCACCTTCGTCGGCCATCGCCCGCATCAGGCCGATGTCGGCGGCGGGAAAGGCGTCCGGCTCGCGCAGCTGGCGCATGGCGATGTATTGCGCGGTCCATTCGCCGATCCCGGGCAGTCCCTTCAAGGTGGCGATCGCCTCATCCAGACTGCCGCGCGGCGCGACCAGGCTGGGGTCGGCGGCGACCGCGTGCGCCAGGGACGACAGGGCCGAGGATCGCGCGCGCGGCATGGGCAGGCTGGACAAATCCGCCGCCGCCAGCTGCTCGGCGCTCGGGAAGATGTGGGTCAGGCCTTCGAAGTCGGGCCAGGTCTCGGGCAACGCTTGGCCGTAGTCGCGGGTCAGTTTGCCGGCCAGGACGATGGCCGCCGGCACGGTGATCTGCTGGCCCAGCACCGCGCGGACCGCCAACTCGAACCCGTCCCAGGCGCCCGGCACGCGCAGGCCAGGCCGCGCCGCGACCAGGGGCGCCAGGGTCGGGTCCTGGGAAAGGTGGGCGCCGATGGTCACCGGATCGGCGGCCAGATCGAACACCCGCCGCACCCGGGCGATGATCGCCGGCAGGGCCGTCAGGTCGGGGAAACGCACCGTGACGCTGAGCTTGTCCGCATCGGTGGTCCGTACACTGATCATGCCGCGCCCCGCGCCGATGGCTATGGTGCGTGCATAGACCCCGTCCCTGACCGTCTCGACGCCGGGGATGGCGCGCAGCGACAGGAAGGCCAGCATGGCGTCCCAGTCATAGGGCGCGCGATAGGACAGTTTCAGCGTCACCGCCCCGGCGGCGGCCTCTTCCGGCTTGCTGGAGCGGCGCAAGGCGCTCGGGGCGCGGTCATAGAGGGTCTGGAAGGTCTCGTTGAACCGGCGAACGCTGCCGAAGCCGGACGCCATCGCCACCTCGACCATCGGCAGCTGGGTCTCGTGGATCAGCTGTTTCGCCAGCAGCACGCGGCGGGTCTGGGCCACGGCGATCGGCGACGCGCCCAGGTGTTGGCGGAACAGACGGCGCAGTTGCCGCTCTCCCACGCCAAGCCGCGCGGCCAGGGCGTCGACATCGGCCTCGTCCAGGGCCCCGGCCTCGATCAGGTTCAACGCCCGCGAGACGGTGTTGGATGTGCCCCGCCAGGCGCCAAGGTCCGGCGAAGTCTCCGGCCGGCACCGCAGACAGGGTCGAAAACCTGCCTCCTGCGCGGCGGCGGCGGTGGGGTAGAAGGTGATGTTTTCCAGCTTCGGCGTCCGCGCCGGGCAGATCGGCCGGCAGTAGATGCCGGTGGTCTTCACCCCGGTGAAGAAGCGGCCATCGAACCGAGCGTCGCGGGTCTGTAGCGCGCGATAACAGGCGTCATGATCTAGGTCCATGACAGGCAATATGAGACCGGGGCGGCTTCAAGTCTCGCGGTTTTCGGACATGACCGTCGGTGATCGGGGCCTCGGTGCGCCTGAGAATTGGGCGCAACCCGCGTAAGCCCTGGTCTTTCGGCGCCCCGAAAACCGTCGCTTTTGTTGACGGCGCGGAATCTTCGCGATTTCGCCCAATTTGAAGTGTTGTGTGCCGACACCAGGCGGTCGGGGGACCATCAGGACGCCGCGATGAAATTGAGCCAACGCCTAAGGCAGATGTTCTTAAAACAGCGCCGTCGGATCGGCTGGCAAGGCCAGGGCGGCGAGCCCAGTCCGGCGATCATCGGCGCTCTGGTCGCGATGGTTATGGCCGGCGCCTACGCGGCTGTGGTCGTCTTTGGCCACAAGGGCTGAATCGACCCTCGGGGCCGACCTGCACAACTATTTTCAATGCGCTGATGTTCACCGTTCCCTCGCCACAAGGACGAGGAAAACGGTGTTTGAGTTGAAAGACGCCCCTGATTTCAACCCGACCTAAGTCTGCATCACGCCCAGCCGGTCGGCCCGCGCTTCACCCTCGCCCGGCAGGTCGTCGAACGAGCCGTGGCTTGAGGCGTAGAGCTTGGCGTAGAGGCCGCCCTTGGCCATCAGCGCGTCATGCGGCCCCTGCTCGACGATCTGGCCCTGCTGCAGCACGATGATCTCGTCCGCGTCGCGCACGGTCGCCAGCCGGTGGGCGATCACCAAACAGGTGCGGCCCTCGAACAGCACCTTCAACGCCCGCTGAATCTCCAGCTCGGTGAAGCTGTCGATATTGGCGGTGGCCTCGTCCAGGATCAGGATCTTCGGGTCGGCGACCAGGGCGCGGGCGAAGGATAAGAGCTGCCGCTGACCGACCGAGATGTTGCGGCCCCGCTGGCCCAGCGGGGTGTCATAGCCCTCGGGCAGGCGGATGATGAAGTCGTGCGCGCGCACGGCCTTGGCCGCGGCCACCACCTGCTCATGGGTCGCCCCCGTGGTCGAATAGCGGATATTCTCCTCGATGGTGCCGGAGAACAGGAAGGGCTCCTGCAGCACCATGCCGATGGTCTGGCCGAGGCTCTCCAGCGTCACGTCGCGCACATCGTGGCCGCCCACCAGAACCCGCCCCTGGTCCACCTCATAGAAGCGCCGCACCAGGGAGATGATGCTGGTCTTGCCCGAGCCGGTCGGCCCGACCAGGGCCACCACCTGGCGCGGCTTCACCTTCAGCGACACATCCTTCAGCACCGGCCGCGCCGGGTCGTAGCCAAAGGTGACATGGTCCAGTTCGACGGTGGAATCGCTCCCGTCCAGCGTCACCGCGTCCGGCTTGTTGACGATCGTGACCGGCACATCGAGCATTTCGAAGATGCGGTGCCCGGCGGCCATGGCCCGCTGCATCACCGTGTACTGCATCGATAGCATCCGCACCGGCTCGAAGAAGCGCTGGACGTAGAAGACATAGGCCACCATGGCGCCGATGGTCAGCTGGCTGTGCACCACCTGCTCGCCGCCGACGACGATGATCATCGCCATCGCAAAGCCGGTCAGGATGTCCACGGTCGGCGTCATCAGCTGGGCCAGGAAGGCGGACTCCACCTGGGCGTCCATATTCTCCCGCGCCTTCTCCTCATAGAGTTCGAAGTTCATCGCCTCGCGCCGCGTCTCCTGCACGGTGCGCACGCCGTTGATGTTCTCGGCCAGGGCCCCGTTGGCGATGGAGGAGGCGTCGCGGGCGCGGCGGAAGGTGGTCTTCGAGAACGGCAGCCAGACGGAGCGAACGCCGATCAGGGCCGGCAGCACCAGCATGGTCAAAAGACCGAGCTTCCAGTTCATCACCAGCAGGATGACCACCGTGCCGGTCAGCACCGCCAGATCGCCCAGGGTGCCGGTGGAGCTTTCCAGGAACTCCTGCAGGGCGTTCACATCCCCCTGCAGCCGGCTCATCACGCGGCCGACGTGGGTCTTGTCGAGGAAGGACAGGGAGACGGACTGGAAGTGGGCGAACATCGCCCGGCGCACATCGAAGATCACCTTCTGCGCCAGCCGCGTGCTCATCCACTGGTCGAGGAAGGAGGTGATGGCGTTCAGCACCACGGCGGCGAAGAAGACGGTCACGACCCGGTCCACCGCCTGCCCGCCGCCCTTGGCCGTGGTCGCGACCGTCACGGCCCGACCGATCATGATCGGCAGCGACAAGGCGGTCGCCGCCGACGCCAGCACCGCCAGCTGCGCCCCGAACAGGAACACCCGGTGGGGTTTGAGGAAGACGAAGAACCGCCGCAGCACCCGCGTGTCGAACGACATGAAGATTTCCTCGGCGTCGTTGGTGCCAAGGTTTGCGTTGCGTTTGCGGGGCGCTTTTGGCGCGCTGTCGAGGGGAGTGTCGGTCATGACCACATCACCGCGGACGAGGTGAACTCAGAACCCTTCCCCCTCAATGGGGGAAGGGCAGGGTTGGGGGTGAATCCACCGCCAATGCCGCTTGAAACGCCGACGGGCGCCGGCGCCCAACCGCGCCCTTCGCCCCCACTAAGTCGCCACACCTCCACCCCACCCTCCCCCATCGAGGGGGAGGGCTTTGGAGTTGCGCCCGGCCTACGCGGACGAATGCAACGGAGCAACTGCGCCGCCCTGGGATCGGGAGCGCCTCTCATCCCGCATCCTCCGCGACCTTGCGCCGGATCTTGGCGTCGGCGGTGGACAGGCCCTGTTCGGTGCGGGTCTGCAGCTGGTGCAGGTCGAAATATTCCCCGCCCTGGGCCAGCAACGCCTCGTGCGTGCCGCGCTCGACGATGCGGCCCTCCTCCAGCACGATGATCTCGTCGGCGTGCATCAGCGAGGACAGCCGGTGGGCGATGATGATGGTGGCCTTGGTCCGCGTCGCATCGGCCAGGGCGTCGCGGACGCGCTTTTCAGTCACCGCGTCGATGGCGGCGGTGGAGTCGTCGAAGATCATGATCCCCGGACCCGGCACCACGCCGCGGGCGATGGACATCCGCTGGCGCTGGCCGCCGGACAGGGCCACGCCCCGCTCGCCGACGCGGGTCTCATAGCCGCCGGGCAGCTGCGCCAGATAGTCGTGGATCTGCGCCGTCTTCGCCGCCCCGACGATGCGGCCTTCGTCCGCCCACGGATCGGCATAGGCGACATTGTTGGTGACGGTGGAATCGAACAAGAAGGCCTCCTGCTGCACCAGGCCGACGAACTCGCGCAAGGAGGCCAGCTGCACGTCGCGCAGATCCTGGCCGTCGATGGTGATGGCCCCGCTTGTGACGTCGTAGAAGCGGGGGATCAGGTTGGCGATGGTCGACTTGCCCGACCCCGGCGGGCCGACGATGCCCAGGGTCTGGCCCTTGCCGAGGGTGAAGCTGATGTCGTGCAGCACCAGCTTGCCCGGATCGAACCCGAAATCCACATGCTCGAACCTGAGCACGCCCCGGGTCGGCGCCAGCGGCAGAGCGCCTGGCTTGTCGTCGATCTGGGGCTTGATATCGAGGATTTCGAACAGCCGCCCGCCGCAGGTGGTCGCCCGCGCCGCGGCCATCACCATCATCGCCACCTGGCGGATCGGCGCCTGCAGCAGCTGCAGGTAAAAGATCATCTCGGTCAGCCGCCCGCCGGTCATGGTCCCGGCCGCGATCCGGTGGCCGCCGTACCAGAGCAGCAGGGCCATGGAGCCATAGAAGCTGATGGTCATGGTGGTGACCGCCCGCATCCGCAGCACGATCCGCTTGTAGGAATAGGCCAGGGTCTCGTTGGCCGCCTTGTCGAACTTGGCCATCTCGAAGTCGCTGGCGGCGAAGGCGCGCACCACCCGCACCCCTTGCAGGTTTTCTTCCATGGTCAGGGTCAGCACGCTCATCAGCTGCTGCACCCGCATCCAGGTGACCCGCAGCAGAAAGCCCATCCGGCCTAAGGCAAAGATAGCGATCGGCACGAACATCAGGCCCAGGGCCGCCATCCGCCAGTCCTCGGCGAGCATCAGCCCGCTGGCGCCGAACAGCAGCAGCACCAGGGTCACCGACTGCAGCATGCCGTTCTGGATGAACATCCGCGCGCCCTCCAGATCGATCATCCCGCGGGTGATCAGGTCGCCGGAGTGGATCTTGTCGTGGAAGCCGAAGGGCAGGCGCTGCAGCTGTTGGAAGAAGTCGAGCCGCAGCTGATAGGCCACCTTCTGGCTGACCTTCTCGCCCTGATAGCCGCCCAAACCGGTCAGGACCCCCCGGATCGCGCTGGCGCCGATCACCAGGGCGGCGGTGACCATCAGGGCTTGCAGGAAGCCCGCTTGGTTCGGCGTCTTCAGCTCCGCGCCGACCTGATCGACCGCATGGCCGAACAGACGCGGCGTCGTCAGACCCATCGCCGCCGCGCCCAGCGAGCATAGCACCGCCAGGGCCACCCCACGCGGATCGATCTTCAGCGTCATCGTCACGATGCGCTGCAGCACCTTGGGCATGGCCCGCAGATCGATCTGCGGCCGGCCGTCGGGGCCGACCGGCGGGTCGCCGGAAATCGATGTCTGGTCAGTCATGACTACAAACGATGGCGCGGAGGGGTCGCTATTCTCGCGAGCCCAAGCGGCCGGGACCAGCCCTAAAGTGAGCTAGGTTGGGAAATCTTTTGGGCCAGCGCTGGCCAGCGCCGGCCGTCCCCCGTCCCCCTAGTCCTTCACCAGCCCGGCGAACTGATCGCGCAGTTCGCGCTTCAGCACCTTGCCGATGGCGCTGCGCGGCAGGCTGGGCAGGAATTCCAGGGCGGCCATCCGCTGGGTCTTGCCGACGCGCTCGTTGACCCAGGCCTTCAGCTCGGGCGCGGTGACGGTCGAGCCCGGCTTTACCACCACCAGGGCGATCGGCGTCTCGCCCCAGCGATCCGACGGCACGCCGACCACGGCCGCCTCGGCGACCTGTTCGTGCTGGGTGATCACCGCCTCCATGTCGCTGGGATAGATGTTGAACCCGCCGGAGATGATCATGTCCTTCTTGCGGTCCATCAGCGTCAGGAAGCCGTCCTCGTCATAGCGGCCCACGTCGCCGGTGCGGATGAACCGCTTGCCGGTCTCGTCGCGCCATTCCGCGTCGGCGGTCTTGCCCGGCTGGTTGTGGTAGCCGTTCATCATCGCCGGCGAGTGGCCGACGATCTCACCGATCTGGCCGGCCGGGACCTCCTTGCCGTCCTCGTCGATCAGCCGGATGTCGTGGCCCGGCGCGGGGCGGCCGACGGTGTGCAGCTTGTCGGGGTGTTCGTGGGCGGCCAGGATGAAGGTGCCGCCGCCCTCGGTCATGCCGAAATATTCCACCAGCCCGCCGGGCCAGCGCTTCAGCACGTCCGCCTTCAGCCAGCCGGCGAAGGGGGCGGAGGTGGAGAACTTCATCTGGAAGCTCGACAGGTCATAGTCGTCGAACCGCGGGTATTCCATCAGCCGGCGATACTGCACCGGCACCAGCATGGCGTGGGTGGCGCGGTGTTTCTGCGCGGCCTCCAGGAACTTCACCACGTCGAACTTCTCCATCAGCACCGCCGTGCCGCCGCCGGTGATGGCGGGGATCACGCTGACCAGGGTGGTGTTGGAATAGAGCGGGGTGGAGACCATGGTCACCGACTCCGGCCCATAGCCGCCCGCGCCGCCGCGGCCCACATGGCTCCAGCGCATGCGGTGCGACTGCACGATGCCCTTGGGCGCGCCGGTGGTGCCCGACGAATAGATGATGTTGAAGGCCCAGTCGGGCTGGATATCGACGACAGGCGGCTCGGCGCCCTCCGGCTCCAGCCACGCCTCGAACGCCTGGCCCACGTCCGATCCGTCCAGCGCCACCTTGGGCGCCGCCACGGCCACGTCGCCCATCGCCTTGGCGACGGCCTGGTCGACGAAGAAGATCTTGGCGCCGGAGTCGGCGATCATCACCCCCAGGCTCTCCGCCGTGGACGACGGCGCCAGCGGCGCCACCGCCACCCCGGCGCGCAGGGCGCCGAAGAAGGCCGCGACATATTCGATGGAGGTCCCGGCGCAGATGGCGATGGCGTCCCGGGGGCCGACCCCATCCCGGTGCAGACTCGCCGCGACCCGGTCCAGCAAGGCGTCGAACTCGGCGAAGGTCAGGCTCCGCTCACCCTGGATCAGCGCGATGGACTTCGGGGCCGCCGCGGCGCGGGCGCGGATCAGCGCGGGCACGGTTCCGAACGGTTCGAGCAGCATCTCTTCGGCGGTCATCGGCAAGCCTCGCTAACTGGGACGGCTAGCGCATACCGAACAATTGAAGCGACCGGAAGGGGTGGTTGAGGCCGGCTGCGCCTGCTTGCCAGCAGAGCGGGAAACACCACAATATGCTTCAGCTGAGGGGGCTCATACATGTTGCGTGATTGGGTGGTGGCGGTCGTGGCGCTGAGCGCGCTGGCCGTTTCAGGTTATGCGCGGCCCGCGATGGCCGACTGCAAGATGGTTCAGGTCGCTGAGCTGGCGCTCGACCCGCATTGGTACGGCGCGGTCGCCGATGGCCAGATCAACGGCCAACCCATCAAGGCGATGATCGACACTGGGTCGAGCCTCAGCATGATCTCGCGGGCGGAGGCGGCGAAGCTGGGTCTGGCGTTCCGGCCGGTCGGCGCCACGCTTTATGGCGTCGGTGGTCAGCGCCAAGCCTATGGCACGACGGTGAAGTCGCTGCAGATTGGCCAGCTCTTCGCCAACAAGATCGATCTCATCGGTTCGGACACCCTCACCAATCCCAACATCGCGATGATCCTGGGCAACGACATCCTGTCCCAGTTCGATGTTGAGTTCGATCTGCCGGATCACGCGGTGCGGCTGTTCAAGCCGGAAGGCTGTTCGCCGGATCAGCTTGTCTACTGGAACAAACCCTATTCGCTTGCGCCGCTGCTGGGTACGAACCGCGACTCGCCCAGCATCCGAACTCCGGTCATCCTGAACGGTCAGCGCATCTCGGCCGAGCTCGACTCGGGCGCCGGCGCCTCCGTCGTCGATATCACTGTCGCCAACCGGCTCGGTGTCGCCATCGACACCTCCGTCGCCACCGAGGCGGCTCACGGGATGGGCCAGGCGCCGCGTCCGGTGAGCATCGGCCAATTCAAGAGCTTCGCCCTCGGCGACGAGCAGATCGGTAATGTCAAAATTCAGCTGATAAACTTGGTCGGAGACCTGCAGTTGACCGATCAGGGAACTGACACCCGGATCGCTCGAAGCGTCAGCGGCGACACCGAGCCCATGATGCTCATCGGCGACGACTTCCTTCGCGCGCACCGGGTCCTGGTCGCCAACCGAGAGCACGTGATGGTGTTCAGCTATCTTGGCGGCTCGGTGTTCGAGACGCCGGCCGTGAAAGAACCGGCCCCGAGCCCTACGCCAAGGATGTTTTAGGCTGGAGCCTATCCTTCGTCTTGAAGGTGGCGTGAGCCTTCGTCTTCGCTAAGGCGCTGTCTTTGCCGGCGCCGGCGGCGCATCACCCTTCAGCGCCTGGGCCGCGGCGTTCAGCGGTTTCCAGTTCAGCGCGATCATGATCGGGCCGGCGCCCACCGCCGCTCGGTCGTCGGCGAAACGCGGCGCCTTGAACGCTGGCGCGAGATCGTCGGCGATCCGCCGGCCCGGTGCGCCGCTGGCCTGGCAATCGGTGAGGCCCCCGTCTGGCTTCACCCAGCAGATCAGCACATCGGCGCTATGATCGGCCCCGGTGTTCAAGGTGCTGGCCAGGGCCGCCATCGCACTCGGCCGCGCCGCCCAGGTGATGAAATGGATTTCGCACCGATGTGGCGGCTCGGCGGTGATGCAGCCAAGGTGCGTGGGGGCGCTGGCGTCGCGGGGGAAATCGATATTGGTCAGCAGCATGGCCGTGTCGCCCAGGCGAAAGCCCAGTTTCGGCATCGGTCGGCCAGGCATGCCGAACACCATCGGCATGGCGATGCGACCAGGATCCGGCAGGCTCTGTTCGAAAGTCCCGGGCTGCAGCTTGAAATAGGCGGCAAGATTCACCGCCGCATCGCCGAAGCCCATGTTCGCCGGTTCCTCCGCGAAGGCCTTGCAATGCAGCAGCGCCCCGTCCGGCGCCACATCGCAACCGATCATCGCCCCGCCCCCGATGCCCTTGGCGAAGGCGGGCCGCGGATAGACCCGGCGCACGTCGTCGATCGTGGGCGTTCTTTGCCAGCCCAACTTGGCCGCCGGCGGCGCCGACTGAGCCTGGACGGCCGTTGCCGCGAGGGCTGCGAATAGCGCCGCTAGGGCCAGGGTCCGGTGCATGGGGAACTCGCGTTTGGAATGGATGCACCCCAAACAAACCCATAAAACGCGACGATGTTGCAACGGTCCCGCCTGATGACGGATAGGTTGCGCCTAATCCATCAGTTTGCGGACGAAGTAGACGAATTCCAGCGCGCTGGTGTGGGCCTTCTCATTCAGGTTGGCGCCGGAGCCGTGGCCGCCCTCGATCACCTCGTAATAGAGGTAGGGCTTGCCCAGTTCGGCCAGTCGGGCGGCGAACTTGCGCGCGTGCTGCGGGCCGACCCGATCGTCCTTGGTGGTGGTCCAGATCAAGGGCTCCGGATAGGTCACGTCGGCGTGCAGGTTGTTGTAGGGGCTGATCTTGGCCAGGAAGGCCCGCTCCTCGGGAACCGACACGCTGCCGTATTCGCCGACCCAGGAGGCGCCGGCGGCGATTTGTTCGAACCGCAGCATGTCCAGCAGCGGCACCTCGATATCCACCGCCTGCCACAGCTCCGGATGCTGGGTGAACTCGACCCCCATCAGCAGGCCGCCGTTGGAGCCGCCCATGATGCCCAGCCGGCGCGGCGAGGTGATCCCGCGCGTGGTCAGGTCCCGCGCCACCGAGGCGAAGTCGTCATAGATCAGCTGGCGATGCGTCTTCAGGCCCGCCTCGTGCCAGGCCGGGCCGAACTCGCCGCCGCCCCGGATATTGGCCAGCACGAACACGCCGCCGCGCTCGAGCCAGAGCTTGCCGATGTTGGCGGAGTAGAAGGGCGTCTCGGAGACCTGGAAGCCGCCATAGGCGTTGATGATGGTCGGGTTGCGGCCATCCAGCGCCATGCCCTTGGGATGCACGACGAAATAGGGGATTTTGGTCCCGTCGCTGGAGGTCG
>Ga0302314_10001878_pt1 | contig 39234 bp, 38 predicted proteins | sample III_Palsa_N2_3_FD_200533 | JGI IMG/M metagenome (GOLD analysis project Ga0302314, IMG submission 200533) | Peat permafrost microbial communities from Stordalen Mire near Abisko, Sweden - III_Palsa_N2_3 | ecosystem: Environmental > Terrestrial > Soil > Palsa > Peat permafrost | place: Sweden...
TACGTGTCAGCCCACGGCAGAAACGGTACTCCCCGCCAGAACTCAGGCCTGGTCAAGCACTGGAGAAACCCCGACCGGGCGGGACCGCTCCAGAGTCGTCTTGACCTCGAAAGCCATGTTCTTGCCTGCAACCCGGCGCCGATGCGTCAACTTCGCGAGATTGTGTCTGGCCAACCGCGTGGGCTTCACCCCGGACGGCTCGGCATGCAGGAAGTAGTGCAGCAGCACCCCGTCCAGACACGGCTCGAGCCAGATCTCCATGGTGCCGGTGATCGGCCCGGCGACCGTCCACCGCACGCCCAGCGGGCCGCGATCTTCGACCACCTGGAGCCGCAGGTCGGGCCACCATCGCCGCCAACCGGAGGGATCGCCCACCGCGGCGCCGACGAGCGCAGGATCGGCGGCGATGAACATCTCGTCGGCAATCTGAACGCTGTGCACATCTCTTAGCTTCACATATGACGGCCCCACGGGCGTACTGCCGGCTGGACTGGCGGGCATCCCGGCCCGCATCGTCACCTAGGCTGAATCCGGCTGATCCGAGAATTCCCAAAGCGAGGTCACACGAGTGCGTGAAATTACCGCTCCCGCTCCGTTCACGGTGAGCGAGCACGACAACATCGTCGCCGCGGTGTTCGAACACGAGCGCAACGATCCCGACGCAGTGACCTTCCAGCGCCTCGTCGACGGCACCTGGACCGATGTCACGAGCGCGGCTGCAGCCGCCCAAATCCGTTCCACCGCACTGGGCTTGATCGCAGAAGGCGTGCAGGCCGGCGATCGGGTCGCGATCTTCTCGGCCACTCGTTACGAGTGGGCGATCATCGACCTGGCGATCCTCGCGGTCGGCGCGGTGACCGTGCCGATCTACGAGACGTCTTCAGCGGAGCAGGTGCGCTGGGTGTTGACCGACTCGGCTGCGGTGTTGGCGTTCGCCGAAACCGACCAGCACGCGTCGACGATCGCCGAGCTGACCGGCGAGCTGCCTGAGCTGCGGCGCGTGCTGCACATCGACGGGTCGGGTCCCAAGGCGCTCGAGCAGCTCGAACAGCTGGGCGCGTCGGTCGACCCGGCCGAGCTGACCACTCGCGTCGAGGCACTGAGCGCCGACGATCCGGCCACGCTGATCTATACCTCCGGCACCACCGGACGCCCTAAGGGCTGCCAACTGACCCATTCGAATCTGGTTTATGAGACCCGCGGCGCCAAAGCGGTCCTGCCCACCCTGCTGCACAAGGGTGAGCGGCTGCTGGTGTTCCTGCCGCTGGCACACGTGCTGGCTCGCGCTCTGACGTTGTGCGCGTTCCAGAACAAGGTCGTCGTCGGATTCACCAGCGACATCAAGAATTTGGTGCCGATGTTCGCGGTGTTCAAGCCGACGGTCGTGGTGTCGGTGCCGCGAGTGTTCGAGAAGGTCTACAACACCGCAGCGCAGAACGCCGCCAGCGACGGCAAGGGTCGCATCTTCGAGATCGCCGCGCAGACCGCGGTCGACTGGAGCAAGGCGACCGAGAACGGTGGTCCGGGCCTGCTGCTGCGAGCCAAGCACGCCCTGTTCGATCGGCTGGTCTACCACAAGCTGCGGGCGGCGCTGGGCGGCGACTGCAACGCATCGGTGTCCGGCGGCGGACCGCTGGGCTCGCGGCTGGGCCACTTCTATCGCGGCGTCGGCCTGACCATCTACGAGGGTTACGGCCTGACCGAGACGAGTGCGGCGATCACCGTCAACCAGGTCGACGCGCTGAAGGTCGGCACCGTCGGAAAGCTGTTGCCGGGCAACAGTATGCGCCTCGCCGACGACGGCGAACTGCTGCTGCGCGGCGGTGTGGTGTTTGACGGCTACTGGCACAACGACCAGGCCACCAGCGAGGCGTTCGAGGACGGCTGGTTCAAGACCGGCGACCTGGGCGCGGTCGACGAACGGGGATTCCTGACAATCACCGGCCGTAAGAAGGAGATCATCGTCACCGCGGGCGGAAAGAACGTGGCCCCGGCTGTGCTGGAAGACCAGTTGCGTGGCCATGCGCTGATCAGCCAGGCCATGGTGGTCGGCGATGCCAAGCCGTTCGTCGGAGCGTTGATCACCATCGACCCTGAGGCGTTCGAAGGCTGGAAGCAGCGCAACGGCAAGCCTGCGGGCTCGTCGGTCGGAGATCTGGCCGAAGACCCCGATCTGCTCGCCGAGGTCGACGGGGCGGTCAAGCAGGCCAATTTGGCTGTGTCGCACGCGGAGTCGATCCGCAAATTCCGCATCCTGCCGGTCGACTTCACCGAGGACACCGGTGAGCTGACGCCGACGATGAAGGTGAAGCGCAAGGTCGTCGCGGAGAAGTTCGCCGACGACATCGAGGCGATCTACGCCAAGGATTAGCCGCGGATCAGGTCGGCCAGTCGGCCGGCCAGATCGTCCCAGCGCCAGTGCGCGGTCACCCAATCCCGGCCGGCGGCGCCCATCTTGGCGGCGCGATCCGGGTCGGCCAGCAGGCCGCTGACGGCGTCGGCGATCTGGTCCACCGACCGGCCGTCGACTACCATCCCAGTCTTGTTGTGCTGCACGGTTTCCGGTGCGCCACCCGATGAGCCCGCGATCACCGGCACGCCGGTGGCAGACGCCTCCAGGAACACGATGCCCAGCCCCTCGACGTCGAGTCCGGCTCCGCGGGTGCGGCACGGCATCGCGAAAACGTCAGCCATCGCGTGATATGCGGGCAGGTCGGCGGCCGGGACGCCGCCGGTGAACGTGACGTGGTCGCGCACGCCGAGACGGTCGGCCAGCTCGTTCAGTGCCGTCATGTAGGGGCCACCGCCGGCGATGACCAGCGCCGCTCCGCCGACCCGCTGCCTGATCGAGGGCAGCGCCTTGATCAGCATGTCCTGGCCCTTACGCGGGACCAACCGGGACAGACACAACACCGTCGGTCGCTCGCCCAGACCGTAGCGGGCGCGCAACTCGGCGCGGCGTGCCGGATCCGGACGGAACCGGTCGGTGTCGACGCCGGGTGGCACATGCTCCAAACCGGCGTGCGGGCCGAACGCCGAGGCGAAACGTCCTCGCGTGTAGCGGCTGACGAACGTGACCGTGTCGGTGTCGTCGCCGATACGACGCAGCACCGACCGTGCCACCGGCAGCATCGACCAACCCACCTCGTGGCCGTGGGTGCTCGCCAGCACCCGGGTCGCGCCGGCGCGACGGGCGCGCTGCGCCAGCAGTCCCAACGGCGCGGCCGCACCGAACCAGACGGTGTCGATGCCGCGCTCGGTAATCAGTCGGCGCATCCGGATGTCGACGGTCGGCACCGGCAACATCAACGTGCCGGGGTGGCGAACCACCTGATAGCCGGCCGCGTCGGCGTCGAACGCCTCGGCGTCTTTCCATTGCGGCGCGTACACCGTCAGCGTGTGTTCTCCGGTGGCGGCCAGCCGTGTCACCAACTCGACCAGATAGGACTGGATGCCGCCGCGCCGAGGCGGAAAATCGTTGGTTACCAGCAGGACCCGAGACACCTTGGAAGATTAGCGAGTCAGCCAGCGCTGCCAGTCGGCGAGTATCCCCGCGGCGTCGGTGCCGAGCACATCGTGCAGGGCGGTGGGAAGGTCGGTGTGGCCGTCGCCGCATGCCTGCTGGTAGAGCGCACGCAACGTTGGCGCTCCGCGAGTGTCGGCGATGAACAGCGCGAACCACCACGCCCGGTCGTAGGCCTCCGAACGCTGCGGCCCAGGTGCGGAGAGGTCGGCGTCGGACGGTAGCGAGGTGGGGGGCGTCGTCACCTCAGGCAAGTCCTTGTGCGGGCGGGCGACGTAGTCGGCGACTCCTTCGGTCAGCCAACGAGGCGCATCCACCGCGGTCTCCGCGCGCGCGGCATAGTGAAAAAGCTCGTGGCTCAACACGATTCGAAACGCATGCTCGGTCATGCCCACGGCACCGGGTGCGAAGACGATTCGTTGCCCGGCCGCGGATCGCCGGGTTGGGTCGACCCGGTCGGCTACCGCGATCGCGGCGATGTCAGCCCAGTGCGCGGAGGGACCGCCACCGGCCTGGGCCTCGAACTGCTGCTGAGTGCCGGTGGCCACCACGTTGACATTGCGAGGCCAGTCGGTGCCCCAGAACGCGTCGACGGCATCGATCGCCTGACCCATGTCCGCGCCGACGCGGTCCAACACCAGCTCAGATTGCGGGCCGCCGAGATTGGTCATCAACAGCGTGCGATCGCCGACCTGAAGCGTTCGCGGCGCTCTGGTGGCCGACACCGCTGGCTGCGCTGGGGATTGCCTGCCGATTTCGATTGCCGCGAGAACCCCGAAGATCAGCTCAGCCGCCAGGACGCTGCCCAGCAGCCAGCGCCGGGGATCAGTAGCGGCGGGCGTCGTAGATCGGGCCGGACGAATTCATCGGCACCACCCGCACCGGCTGGCCAAAGGTGGACGAGTGGACCATCAAGCCGTCGCCGATGTAAAGGCCGGCATGGGAGGCGTCGGAGTAGAAGGTCAGCACGTCCCCGGGCTGGAGTTCGGACAGCGACACCGGTTGCCCGCCGTGGGCCATGGCTTGGCTGGAGTGCGGCAGCGCGATCCCTGCCTGCTGGAAAGCCCACATCACCAGGCCCGAACAGTCGAAGCCGCCGGGCGCGGCGCCGCCCCACGCGTACGGGGCGCCGACCTGGGTCAACGCGGCCTGGACCGCGACAGCGCCCTGGCCGGTGCCGGGTCCACCCGGACCGGGACCACCCGGTCCCATGCCTGGTGGGAGCGCATCCGGAGCGGGAGCCGTCGCTGCGGCCATCGCGGCCGGTGGCGGTGGCGGCCCGGGCGCAGCCAACTCGGTGCGTTCGTGCGGGGTCAGCGCGAGGTATTGCGACTTCACGATGGCGATCTGCAGCTGCAACTGGCTCTGCTTGGACTGCAGTTTTGCGCGTACCGCGGCGGCCTGTTCGGCGGCGGTCTTGGCTTCACCGGCCGACTTGGCGGATTCCTTCTCGGCTTGGGCAGCCTGCTCGCGGGTGGCGCGGTAGGTCGCCATCTGCGCGATCATCGCCGTGGAGATCACCCGGCTCACGGTCAGCTTGCCGATCAGCTGCTGCGGGGATTCGGCGGTCATGATCGCGTTCATACCGTCGGTGCGACCGCCCATGTACATAGCTGCGGCGTACTTGTCGATGCCGGTCTGGAAGGTTGCCAGCCGCGCCCTCGCGTCGTCGGCGGCGGCCAGGTCGTCGGCGTGCTTCTTCTCGGCGGTCTGCTGCGTCGCCAGCTTGTTGTTGAGGTCGAGCTGCGCACTGTGCATGGCTTCGGTGGTCTGCTCGGCCTGCCGCGACAGCTCATTGAGCTTTGCCATGGCATCGTTTGCCGGGTCGGCCAGGACATTGCTGGCACCGATCCCAGACAGGCCGATGAATCCTGCTAGTGCTATGCCAGCAAAGCGTTTTGCGACGCGTGACGACACGCGTTCACGATTCAGCCACAACTGCAAAACTCTGATTCCTTAAACCCCGCCGGCTTGACAGCCGCTGAATGCTCCAGGTCTCAGATAGGTTACGAAACGCCTTCGACGTTGTCCAACTCTGAGTCATTAAGAAAACAGCAAGATTTCAGAGTAACGCCGTTAGGCTACGCCGGGCCGCTGGCCGTGAATCGGTATCAACCGCAATCTCGGTGCCAGACCTGCATCGGCGAGCACCTCCAGCGCGACGCGCTCATCCTCCAGCAAAGTTTCCGGTACCCCGAGTATCACGCTGACGACGCAGTCACGGCACCCGGGACCGCGTACGGCGCAGTCATCACAGTCGATGACCACCGGTTCTGTCGATTCGGGCGGCTCTGCCGCCGCCCATTCAGGCTTGCTGCCGTGCGCCATGTGGCCGGTCCTCTCGGTTTTCTCTTTGGTCCTGCGCGACGCTAACCGGGGACACCGACAAGTCGGGCCGTGTGGGCAGTGGGCGACGCGCCGCACAACATCCCGGCCGTGTCGGTGCCACTGCTTAACGTCACCGCCATGGGCGCGCCCCCTGCCGAGCAGCTGAGCCTCCCCGACATCGACGGGGCGACTGAAATCTCACTACGTGACACCACTTTCGTCGTCGTCGACCTCGAGACCACCGGCGGGCGCATGACGGCCGCCGACGGGAAGGTCGCCGACGCGATCACCGAAATCGGTGCGGTCAAAGTCCGCGGCGGCGTGGTGCTGGGCGAGTTCGCGACGCTCGTCGACCCGTGCCGCAGCATTCCGCCGCAGATCGTCCAACTGACCGGCATCACTACGGCGATGGTGTGCGACGCGCCGACCATCGCCGGTGTGCTGCCGATGTTTCTCGAATTCGCCCAAGGCGCTGTCCTGGTCGCCCATAACGCGCGGTTCGACATGGGATTCCTGCGGGCCGCCGCCGATCAGAACGGGATCAGGTGGGCACGGCCGCAGGCGCTGTGCACCGTCCAACTGGCCCGGCGGGTGCTCAGCCGCGAGGAAGCGCCGAGCGTTCGACTGGCCGCACTGGCGCGGCTGTTCGCCGTCGCCAGCCAGCCCACCCACCGCGCGCTGGACGACGCGCGGGCCACCGTCGAGGTGCTGCACGCGCTGATCGCGCGGGTCGGCAACCAGGGTGTGCACACCTACGCCGACCTACGCGCGTATCTGCCGGACGTGTCGCCGGCCCAGCGCCGCAAACGGGTGCTCGCCGAGGGCCTGCCGCGCCGGCCCGGGGTCTACCTGTTCCATGGGCCGGCTGACGAAGTGCTCTACGTCGGTACGGCAATCAACTTGCGGCGCAGGGTAAATCAATATTTCAACGGCTCGGATCAGCGGACCCGGATGAAAGAGATGGTCACGCTGGCCAGCAGGGTCCAGCACGTCGAATGCGCGCACGCGCTGGAAGCCGGCGTCCGCGAACTGCGGATGTTGCGTGCGCATGCCCCGCCCTACAACCGCCGGTCGAAATTCCCGCACCGGTGGTGGTGGGTGGTGTTGAGCGACGAGGCTTTTCCCAGATTTTCGGTGGTGCGTACGCCGCGCCACGACCGCGCGGTCGGTCCGTTTCGGGCCCGCGCCGACGCCGTCGACACCGCGGACCTGCTGGCGCGCCTCACCGGCGTACGCACCTGCACCAAGCGGCTGGCCCGTTCTGCCTTGCACGGTCCAGCCTGTCCGCTGTATGAGGTCTCGCCGTGTCCCGGGGCACGCGATGCGACCGCGTCGCATTACGCGCCGTCGGTCGGTCGTGCCGCAGCGCTGATCGACGGGCTGGACAACACCGCGCTGGCCGAAGCGGCGCAGCGGATCGCCGGCCTCGCCGCCCGTCAGCGCTACGAAAGCGCTGCGCGGATGCGCAACCACGCGGTGGCCGCGGTCGAGGTGCTGTGGCGCGGGCAACGCCTCCGCGCGTTGGCCGCTTTGCCGGAGCTGGTGGCCGCGGCCCCCGACGGCGAGGGTGGCTGGCAACTCGCCGTGGTCCGCCACGGTCAGCTCGCCGCGGCAGGCACCGCGCGACGCGGCGTGCCGCCGATGCCCGTTGTCGACGCCATCCGGGCTGGGGCGCAGGTGATCCTGCCGCAGCCGGCCCCGCTGGGTGGCGCGCTGGTCGAAGAGACGGCGCTCATTGCCCGCTGGCTGGCCGCCCCCGGCGTGCGCATCGTGAGCGTGTCTTCCGGGGCGGAAGAGGCGACGGGCTGGTGTTCACCGCTGCGGTCGGCGGGGCCGTGGGCCCAGTGGGCCGCGTCAGCGCGCTCCGCACGGGTGGCCGCCGAACAGGCTGTCACCAGCCGCGACTCAGAGCTGCTGACCGAACCGCACCCATCGCGCGAGCAGCTGTTCGGCCGCTCCGCTGTCGATGGCGTCGGCGGCCCGGCTGAGCCCGTCTTCCCACGCCGGCAACCACTCGGCGCGGCTGGATAGTCCGGCGTGGGCCACAATCGCGCCCGCGGCATTCAGGACGACGGCGTCGCGCACCGGGCCCGTGGCGCCGGCCAGCACCGACCGGGCCACCGCCGCGTTGGCCGTCGCGTCGCCGCCGCGTAGATCGTCGAGATCGGCTCGTGCGAAACCGAATCCGGCGGGATCGAACTTCAGTTTGTCCACGGTGCCGGCCTGCACCCGCCAGATGGCGCTGGTCGTGGTGGTGGTCAGCTCGTCGAGGCCGTCGTCGCCGTGCACCACCAGCACGCTGGACTGTCGCGCGGCGAAGACGCCCGCCATCACCTCCGCCAGATCGGCGAACGCGCAGCCGATCAGTCCCGCTCGCGGCTGTCCCGGATTAGTAAGTGGCCCAAGCAGATTGAAGACGGTCGGTAGACCGATCTCCCGTCGGATCTCCGACGCGTGCCGGTACGACGGATGAAACTGCGGCGCGAAGCAGAACCCGATCCCGACCTCGACGACGCTGCGCGCGACGTCGTCGGGGCTCAGGTCGATGCGGACTCCGAGCGCCTCGAGCGTGTCCGCTCCGCCGGCCAGCGACGACGCCGCCCGGTTGCCGTGTTTGACCACCCGGACACCGCTGGCCGCGACCACGATCGCGGCCATGGTGGACAGGTTGACGGTGCTGACCCCGTCGCCGCCGGTGCCGACCACGTCGACGGTGTCGGTGCCGATCTGCTCGGTGGGCAGCCGACGGGCGTGCTGAAGCATCACGTCGGCCAACTCGGCCACTTCGTCGGCGGTCGGCGCCTTCATTTTGAGCGCGACGGCGAACGCCGCGGTCTGTGCCGGCGTCGCGGATCCGGTCATGATCTGTTCCATCGCCCAGCCGGCCTGACCGCGCGGCAGATCCTGGCCCGCGGTCAGCACTGTGAGAACCCGCGGCCATGTCAGCGCCACTTCCGTCACACCGCAGATGGTCCCATGGCGATCGCCAGCGCGGCTGAGCCGGGCTTGAGCCCGGCTGGGAGCCGATTGAGGCGCACCAATTTCAGCCCCGAGTGGAGGTCGACAACTACAAAGCGTCATACTTGCGGAGTGACGAGTGCGGTAGGGACCTCGGGTACTGCAATCACGGCGCGCGTACATTCGCTGAACCGCCCGAACATGGTGAGTGTTGGCACCATAGTGTGGCTTTCCAGCGAGTTGATGTTCTTTGCTGGCCTGTTCGCGTTCTACTTCACCGCGCGGGCGCAAGCGGCCGGCAATTGGCCGCCGCCGCCGACTGAGCTGAATCTGTATCAGGCCGTGCCGGTCACGCTGGTGCTGATCGCCTCGTCGTTCACCTGCCAGATGGGGGTGTTCGCGGCCGAGCGCGGCGACGTATTCGGCCTGCGCCGCTGGTACCTGCTCACCTTCGGGATGGGGTTGTTCTTCGTCCTGGGCCAGGCCTACGAGTACCACCACCTGATGAGCCACGGGACAACCATTCCCAGCAGCGCCTACGGCAGCGTGTTCTATCTGGCTACCGGCTTCCACGGGCTGCACGTCATCGGCGGGTTGATCGCCTTCATCTTCCTGCTGGCCCGCACCACGATGAGCAAGTTCACCCCGGCGCAGGCGACCGCGTCGATCGTCGTGTCGTACTACTGGCACTTCGTCGACATCGTCTGGATCGCGCTGTTCGCGACGATCTACTTCATTCGATGACCAGCGTGCGCAAGGACAGGAGTGCTCGGTTGAAGAAACTGAGGCTGAACCGATCGCTGAGTGACCGGGCACGGCGTCGCCTGCATCGCCGGTTCTCAGCCGGATTGCTGTTGGTGGTGGCCCTCGCCGCAGCGGGCGGGCTGGCCGCCGTCCTGACGCCCACCCCGCAGGTGGCCGTGGCCGACGAGTCGTCCTCGGCGCTATTGCGAACGGGCAAGCAGCTTTTCGAGACCTCGTGCGTGACCTGCCACGGCGCCAACCTGCAGGGTGTGCCCGACCGCGGGCCCAGCCTGATCGGTGTCGGCGAGGCCGCGGTCTACTTCCAGGTCGGTACCGGCCGGATGCCCGCTATGCGCGGCGAGGCCCAGGCCATGCGGAAGGACCCGATTTTCGACGAGTCGCAGGTTGACGCGATCGGCGCCTACGTGCAGGCAAACGGCGGTGGCCCGACGGTTTTGCGTAACCCTGACGGCAGCATCGCGAAAGCGTCGCTGCGCGGCGACGACCTGGGTCGCGGCGGTGACCTGTTCCGGCTCAACTGCTCGTCGTGCCACAACTTCACCGGGAAGGGCGGCGCGTTGTCGTCGGGCAAATTCGCCCCCGACCTCGAGCCGGCCAACGAGGCGCAGATCCTCGCCGCGATGCTGACCGGGCCGCAGAACATGCCGAAGTTCTCTGACCGTCAGCTCTCGTTCGATGCGAAGAAAGACGTGATCGCCTACGTGAAGAACGTCACCGAGACCCGCAGTCCGGGCGGCAGCGGCCTTGGTGGCTTCGGGCCCGCCCCCGAGGGCATGGTGGCGTGGATCGTCGGGATGGTCGCCGTGATCGGCGCGGCGCTGTGGATTGGGGCACGATCGTGAGCAGCACCGAAGAAGGTCACATCGCACAGCCCAGCGACACCGAGCTGAACGCCATGTCGCGCGAAGAGCTGGTTGCACTCGGCGGCCGGATCGACGGCGTGGAGACCGTCTTCAAGGAGCCACGCTGGCCGGTCGACGGCACCAAGGCCGAAAAGCGTGCCGAGCGTTTGGTGGCGACCTGGCTTTTGTTGGGCGGGCTGCTCGGGTTGGCCCTGCTGTTGGTGTTCCTGTTCTGGCCGTGGGAGTACCAGCCGACCGGTTCGCCCGGCGAGTTTGCGTACTCGTTGGCCACCCCGCTCTACGGCCTGACGTTCGGGGGTTCGGTCCTGTGCATCGCCATCGGTGCGGTGCTCTTCCAGAAAAAGTTCATTCCCGAAGAGATTTCGATCCAGGACCGCCATTACGGCGCGGCCGGGTCAGATGAGTTAGACCGCAAGACTGTGGTCGCCAATCTCTCCGATGCTTTTGAAGGCTCGACACTGCGCCGCCGCAAGCTGATCGGCCTGTCGCTGGGCGCGAGCCTGGGCGCCTTCGGGCTCGGCACCCTCGTGGCGTTTGCCGGCGGCCTCATCAAGAACCCCTGGAAGCCAGTCATACAGACTGCCGACGGCAAGAAGGCTGTGCTGTGGACCTCGGGATGGACGCCCCGATTCCACGGCGAAACGATTTACCTCGCGCGGGCCACCGGTGAGGGCGTGGCGGCGCCGTTCATCAAGATGCGCCCTGAGGACATCGACGCCGGCGGCATGGAGACTGTCTTCCCGTGGCGCGAATCCGACGGTGATGGCACAACGGTGGAATCACACGAAAAGTTGACCATGATTCTGAGCGCCGTCCGAAACCCGGTGATGCTGATTCGCATCAAGCCCGCCGACCTGCCCAAAGTCGTCAAACGCAAGGGACAGGAAAGCTTCAATTTCGGCGAGCTGTTCGCATACACAAAGGTGTGCTCGCATCTGGGTTGTCCCTCATCGCTGTACGAGCAGCAGGACTATCGAATCTTGTGCCCATGTCACCAGTCGCAGTTCGACGCACTGCATTACGCCACGCCGATATTCGGCCCGGCCGCACGTGCGTTGGCTCAGCTGCCGGTAACGATTGACTCGGATGGGTATCTAGTAGCCAACGGTGATTTCATCGAACCTGTCGGGCCGGCCTTTTGGGAGCGCACAACATGAGTCCAAAACTGAGTCCCCCTAATATCGGCGATGTCTTGGCTGGTCAGGGCAATGCTGTCGACTCGCGGTACCACCCGTCGGCCGCGGTACGTCGCCAGCTGAACAAGGTATTCCCGACGCACTGGTCGTTCCTGCTCGGTGAGATTGCGATGTACAGCTTCATCGTGCTGCTGCTCACCGGCGTGTACTTGACGCTGTTCTTCGACCCCTCCATGCAAGACGTCACCTACAACGGCGTTTACCAGCCGCTGCGCGGTGTGGAGATGTCTAAGGCGTTCGCGTCGACCCTCGACATCAGCTTCGAGGTCCGCGGCGGTCTGTTCGTGCGCCAGGTCCACCACTGGGCCGCGTTGATGTTCGCGGCATCGATCATGGTGCACCTGGCTCGCGTTTTTTTCACCGGCGCATTCCGGCGGCCACGGGAAGCTAACTGGGTCATCGGTTCGCTGCTGCTGATCCTGGCGATGTTCGAGGGCTACTTTGGCTACTCGCTGCCCGACGACCTCCTGTCGGGCATCGGCCTGCGCGCCGCGCTGTCGTCAATCACGATGGGAATGCCGGTGATCGGCACCTGGCTGCACTGGGGACTGTTCGGCGGCGACTTCCCGTGTGGCGGCGCGGGGAACGACTGCGCTGCGGCGGGTTACATCGTCCCGCGGATGTACGGCTTGCATATCTTTCTGCTGCCGGGCATTATCCTGGCGCTGATCGGCGCGCACCTGGCTTTCGTGTGGTTCCAGAAGCACACCCAGTTCCCCGGCCCGGGCCGCACCGAAAACAACGTCGTCGGCGTGCGTGTGATGCCGGTATTCGCCGTCAAATCCGGCGCGTTCTTCGCACTGACCACTGCCGTTCTGGGCCTCATGGGCGGCCTGCTGCAGATCAACCCGATCTGGAATCTGGGGCCCTACAAGCCTTCTCAGGTTTCTGCGGGTTCACAGCCGGACTTCTACATGATGTGGCCCGACGGACTCGCCCGGCTCTGGCCGGCGTGGGAGTTCTACTTCTTCCACCACACCATTCCCGCCTCAGTTTGGGTCGCGATAATCATGGGCCTGATCTTTGTCCTGCTGATCGTCTATCCGTTCCTGGAGAAGCGATTCAGCGGCGACTATGCCCACCACAACCTGCTGCAGCGCCCTCGTGACGTACCGGTACGCACCGCCATCGGCGCCATGGCGATCGCGTTTTACATGGTGCTGACGCTGTCCTCGATCAACGACATCATCGCGTACAAGTTCCACATCTCGCTGAACGCGACGACCTGGATGGGGCGCATCGGCATGGTGGTGCTCCCGCCGCTGGTTTACTTCATCGCGTATCGGTGGTCGGTCAGCCTGCAGCGCAGCGACCGCGCTGTCCTCGAGCACGGCGTTGAAACCGGCATCATCAAGCGACTGCCGCACGGCGCCTACATCGAGCTGCACCAGCCGTTGGGACCTGTCGACGAGCACGGCCACCCGATTCCACTGGAGTACCAGGGTGCCCCGGTGCCGGTGAAGATGAACAAGCTGGGCTCCGGCGGTTCGCCGGGCTCCGGTAGCTTCCTCTATGCCGACCCGGCCGCCGAGGCCGACGCGCTCAGCGAAGCCGCCCACGCCTCCGAACACCGCGCGTTAACCGCACTGCGGGACCGCCAGGGCGACAGCAATGGCAACGGCAGCAATGGCTCATCGAACGGGTCGAACGGGTCCAACGGTCACCACTAGCAGCTGATCGGGCTACGCGGCGAGCATGCCGCGTAGTTGCCGTACATACCGCCATGGAATCACCGGCATGACGAGCGTGATTGCCCCCGCGATGCCGTATGCGGTCCACGAGAAGCCGTCGTGGCCGATCGCCATCGAATAGGTCGCGGTGGCCACCGCGAGTAACGCGGCGCCCATGGTGCCCATGAGTGCAGCGGTGCCGCGCAGCCAAAAACGGTCCACCACAGCGTCGGACAATGCCGGGCGCAACGCGGTCAACCGCTCGGTGGCGCCGTGCGCGGACTGAACGTTGAGTTGCCCGGCGGACCTGGTCAACGTTGAACTCGCCGGGCGGGCCGGCGACCCGGCCGATCGCGCGACCGGCCCGTCGCGGGTGATGCGTCGGGCGCGCAACAGCATCGGGATCGCCGCGAGGATGATCAGCGCGGAGATGATGATGATCGCGTAGAGCACCGACGACGTGTGGGGATTGCCCTTGGCTTCATGAAAACCCCGGCTGAGGTCCATCAGCGCGACCAGAGCCGCAACGCTCATCCCGACCAGGGCCAGCCAGATCACGGCACATGATCCGAGCGCGATGCGATCAGCGGTGGCGGGCGTGAGCTTGCTGCGTGCACCCCACGCTTGGGAATACCTCTCGATCATCCGCAGGACGCTTGCGGCTGGTTGTTCTCGTTGTCTGCCAACACCTTGCCGTCGCTGGTGGTGATCTTGCAGTTGAGCTTGCTCAGCCGCAGCAAGCTCGTCGCCTCGATCGAGCCGACTTCAGACTGCGAAATCGGCGTGAGCGTGATCGTCCACGGTATGTAGACATTAGGCATGATGCGTCGCATCCCCGATCCGTCGGTGTAGGAGATGGTGATCTGGTCGAATGGCGCCTTGGTGCCAGTCACTGAGTACGTGACCTGCTTGGGGCCGGCCGGAGCGGGCTCGGGCGCGGGTGGCGGCGGCGCGGGTGCGGGCGCAGGCGCAGGTGCCGGCGCGGGAGCCGGGGCTGGTGGCGGAGGTGGCGGCTCGCTGCTCGGTGGCGGGGGTGGCGGCGGCGGCTCACTGCTCGACGGCGGAGGCGGCGGCTCGCTGCTCGGCGGCGCGGGCCGAGGCGTTGTGGTGGTGATCTCGTCCTGGATCGGCGGCGTCGACGTCGGCGCGGTGCTGGGCGTGGCCAACTTGGTGGTGTCGGTGCGGGCGAACAGCAACGACACCGAGACCACCAGCGCGATCGCCGCGACGATCGCGGCGACGCCGACGATCCACGGCCAGCGCGGTGCACCCGCCTCCGGCTCGTCGCTAATGGTGTCGCCGTAGTTGTCGTAGTCGTAGAGGTCGAGGTTCGCGGGCACGTACGGGCCGCTGGTGATGTGTTCGGACTCCGGAGCCGAATAGGCGCGCGAATAGACGTCGGTCTGACCGGTCGCGCTGTCCGACTCGGTCTCCCCTACGGACGTTTCGGTGAATTCGCCGCTCTGCTCGAATTCGCTGTCGCCTTGGCTGGGCTCGACCCCGGGTTCCCGTTCATCGGACTCCGGTCCAGGTGGATTCGGCCCGCTCATGTCTGTCTGTCCTGTTCGACTACTTCATCGGCGCACGCAGCACCGCGGCTGTCGTGTTGAGCGCACGCTCCGATGTTCCTCATTGTGCCTCGGAAACCCTACCGAACCCGGGGTCGGATGACATTCTCGGCGACCCCGTCACGGCCCAACTGATGCCCTGATTGTGACCTTGACGCCAGCCTGGCCAGCGGTGCTCAGTGCTTCTCGGGACCGAGGTAGTACTCGAAGACCAAGCCGGCCGCCGAACTCAGGATGAATACAACACCGGCGAGGATCAGCCACGGCAGCCACAACGCGATGCCGACCGCGGTCACCGAGCCCGACAGCGCGATCAGGATCGGCCACCAGCTGTGCGGGCTGAAGAACCCCAATTCCCCTGCGCCATCGCTGATCTCAGCGCCCTCGTAGTCTTCGGGACGGGTGTCGAGCCGACGAGCGACGAAGCGGAAGAACGTCGCGATGATCAAAGCCATACCACTGGTCAGCGCGAGCGCGGTGGTGCCGGCCCACTCGATGCCGCCGGTGGCGAACAAGCTGGTCAACACGCCGTAAAGAATGGTGCAGAAGATGAAGAACGCCGCGATGAACTCGAACAGCCTGGCTTCGATGTGCATGGGTCCCCTACTTACTCGCCTGCGGCGCCATCTCGCCGCGGCGGGTGTCGAACGGGTGAGTGGTGACGGCGACCGGAGACTGCGCGATCGCCTGCAACGCCTGCGCGTTCGTCTTACCAGCGATCCGCTGCTGCAGGTAGGCCTTGAAGTCGTTGGGCTGCACCACGCGGACTTCGAAGTTCATCATCGAGTGGTAGGTGCCGCACATCTCTGTACAGCGACCCACAAATGCACCGGTCCGATCGATCTTCGCAACCTGGAAGACGTTGACCGAGTGGTTGGCCGCCGGATCCGGCATCACGTCGCGCTTGAACAAGAACTCCGGCACCCAGAACCCGTGGATCACGTCGGCGGACGCGAGGGTGAATTCGATCCGCTTGCCCGCCGGCAGCACCAAGACCGGGATCTCGGTGCTGTTGCCGATCGTCTCGACCTTGTCGAAGTTGAGGTAGGTCCGGTCTTCGGTGTTGAGCCCGCGGATCGGACCGACCAATTCTTCGCCGCGTTTGTCTAGGCCCTCGGGCCTGGAGGCCATAGCCGCTTTGCGAGCCGCGTCGGCGCCGTCGTACTTCAGCGTGCCGTCCTTGAAGTCGACCTTCTGGTAGCCGAACTTCCAGTTCCACTGGAACGAGGTGACGTCGACGACCACTTCTGGGTCGGACGCTAGGTGCAGCATCTTCTCCTGTACCACCACAGTGAAATAGAACAGCACCGAAATGATCAGGAACGGCGTGACGGTGAGCACCAGTTCCAGCGGCATGTTGTAGCCGAACTGGCGGGGCAATTCGGTGTCGGTGGCCTTCTTGCGGTGGAAAGCGATCGACCAGAACATCAGGGCCCAGACGAGGACACCGACCACCAGCGCGGCGACGACGGATCCGATCCAGAGCTGACGGTTCCAGTCGCCTTCCTCGGTGATGCCCTTCGGCCAGCCCAGGGCCAGGCCTTCCGACCAACTGCAGCCGCTCAGGGAAACCGCCAGCAAGCCGAGCATGCCGGCCAGCACCGGCAGCCGAAGCCGGCGGAAACCGGTCGAGCGGCGTCCCAACAAGTCCTGCGAACAGCCTGACCCGCGAGGTGTCACGGTCGCGCCTCCTGATTTACAAGCTGGTCCGACTTCCGCGCATCCCCTGGTGGCGGGGACCATCGGCTGACTCGCACGTCGAATACTACGCAGCGTAGACCACGCACGCAGCGGAGCCGTGTGCAGGCCCGCCGCTTTTCCGGCACCGCTTGGCGGTATCCACGAGCGCTGCGGATTTGCGCCTGCATGAGCGGCGCCGCTGTCCGGCATCCTGGAGTGGCGCCGCTTTGCGGCATACTGATCGACGATGTGTGGACTGCTGGCCTTCGTGGCTGCCGCGGCCGGCGGTGAGCCGTCCCGCAGCACCCAAGCCACCGCCGCGGCCGTCGCCGAGGCCTCGCATCAGATGCGTCACCGCGGACCTGACGAACCGGGCACGTGGGCCGATCCCGCCGGGAACGTCGTGTTCGGCTTTAACCGGCTGTCGATCATCGACATCGAACATTCGCACCAGCCGCTGCGCTGGGGCCCGCCGGACAGCCCCGAGCGGTACGAGTTGGTCTTCAACGGCGAGATTTACAACTACCTGGAGTTGCGCGCCGAGCTCGCTGAGCGCCACGGCGCCGTCTTCGCCACCGACGGCGACGGGGAGGCGATCGTGGCCGCCTACCACCACTGGGGCGCCAGCGCGTTGACGCGGCTGCGCGGCATGTTCGCCTTCGCGCTGTGGGACTCCGTCGCGGGTGAATTATTCTGCGCCCGAGACCCTTTCGGCATCAAGCCGCTGTTCATGGCGACCGGTACCGGGGGCACCGCGGTGGCCAGCGAAAAAAAATGCCTGCTGGAACTGGCCGACGTGGTGGGATTCGACACCGCGATCGATGACCGCGCCGTGCAGCACTACACGGTGCTGCAGTACGTGCCCGAACCCGAGACGCTGCACCGCGGCGTGCGCCGGCTGGAATCGGGCTGCTACGCGCGCATCCGCCCCGGGCAGCAACCGGAGACCACCCGCTACTTCGTGCCGCGCTTCCACGCGGTCCCGTTCTCCCGGGACACCGAACAGGCCCGCTACGACGAGATCACCGCGGTGCTGGAGGACTCGGTGGCCAAGCACATGCGGGCCGACGTCACGGTCGGATCGTTTCTGTCCGGCGGCATCGACTCGACGGCGATCGCCGCCCTGGCCATCCGGCACAACCCGCGGTTGATCACCTTCACCACTGGCTTCGAACGGGAGGGCTTTTCGGAGATCGACGTCGCGGTGGCGTCCGCCGAGGCGATCGGCGCGCGGCATATCACCAAGGTCGTCACCCCCGACGAGTTCGTCGCCGCATTGCCCGAGATCGTCTGGTATCTGGACGAACCCGTGGCCGACCCGGCGCTGGTGCCGCTGTTCTTCGTTGCCCGCGAGGCGCGCAAGCATGTCAAGGTGGTGTTGTCCGGCGAAGGCGCCGACGAGCTGTTCGGCGGCTACACCATCTACCGGGAACCGTTGTCGCTCAAGCCTTTCGACTACCTACCTCGACCGCTTCGGCGCTCCATGGGCACCTTGTCCAGACCGCTGCCGGAGGGCATGCGCGGCAAGAGCCTGCTGCACCGTGGATCGCTGAGCCTCGAGCAACGCTACTACGGCAATGCCCGCAGCTTCTCCGACGCGCAGCTGCGCGATGTGCTCTCGGGATTTCGGCCGGAATGGACCCACATCGACGTCACCGCACCGATTTACGCCGAGTCGAGCGAGTGGGATCCGGTGGCCCGGATGCAACACATCGACCTGTTCACCTGGTTGCGCGGGGACATCCTGGTCAAGGCCGACAAGATGACGATGGCCAACTCGCTCGAGCTGCGGGTTCCATTCCTGGACACCGAGGTGTTCGCCGTCGCATCCCGACTACCGGTGAACGCCAAGATCACCCGCACCACCACCAAATACGCACTGCGCCGCGCGCTGGAACCCATCGTGCCGGCGCATGTGCTCAACCGGCCGAAACTGGGCTTCCCGGTGCCTATTCGGCATTGGCTGCGGGCCGGACCCCTGCTCGAGTGGGCGCACGAAGTAAACAACGCGTCGGCAACCGACCACCTTGTCGACGCGTCGGCTGTTCGACGAATGTTAGACGAACACCGTTGCGGGACAGCCGATCACAGTCGCAGGCTGTGGACCGTGCTGATCTTCATGCTGTGGTACGCGATCTTCGTCGAGCACAGCGTGGTGCCGCAGATCAGTGAGCCGCAGTACCCCGTCGAGCTGTAATCTCTGGCGGCGACCCGCCGCTAGACCAGGACGGCAGCGATCTCGGCGGCGGCGTCGTCGCCGTAGGCGCCGGCCAGCCGGGTCTTAGCGACCTCGGTGTCCCACGTCCACTCCTGGGTCCCGGTCGATTCCAGCACCAGGACTGCAACCAGTGAACCCAGCTGCGCAGAGCGCTCCAGGCTGAGCCCGCCGCTGCGGCCGGTGAGGAAACCGGCGCGGAATGCGTCGCCGACGCCGGTGGGATCGGTCAGGCTGGTTTCCGGCACCACGTCGACGTGGACGGTGGTCCCGTCGCGGTCCACGATGTCGACGCCCTTGGCGCCCAGCGTGGTCACCCGCAGGCCGACCTTGCCCTGCACGTCGGCCTCCGACCAGCCGGTCTTCGACTGCAACAACTCCCACTCGTAGTCGTTGGTGAACAGGTACTCCGCGCCGTCGACCAGCTTGTCGATCTCCTGACCGGACAACCGGGGCAACTGCTGCGACGGGTCGGCGGCGAACGGTAGGCCGAGCTCGCGGCACTCTTCGGTGTGCACCACCATCGCGGCGGGATCGTTGGCCCCGATGATGACCAAGTCCGGCTTGCCGATCGACGACACCAGGTCGGCGAGCTTGATGTTGCCGGCCTCCGACATCGCGCCCGGGTAGAACGACGCGATCTGGGCCATGTCTTCATCGGTGGTGCAGACAAAACGCGCAGTGTGAGCGGATTTCGAGATCAGCACGTGGTCGGTGTTGACGCCGTGCGACTGCAGCCATTTGCCGTAATCTCCGACGAAATCGTCACCGGCGGCACCGACCAGCGCCACATCGCCACCGAGCACCCCGATGGCGTAGGCGATGTTTCCGGCCACCCCGCCCCGGTGAATCACCAGGTCGTCGACCAGGAAGCTCAGCGACACCTTCTCCAGGTGCTCGGCCAGCAGGTGCTCGGAAAATCGACCCGGAAACCGCATCAAATTGTCAGTGGCAATAGAACCGGTCACCGCAATCGTCACGAAATCCACCCCTTCAGATTCTTAAGTTCGGCTAGCTAAGCGTACCTGTGGCTGTGGGCGGCCATGCATCGCGGCCTGACGCCCGCTAGCCTCCCTAGGAGAACCTCGCGGCGGCCTACCTCGTCCAGCGTCGTCGGACCTTGCTATCCGAGGAGATCCAGCTATGCCCGGTCCGTACCCGTCGGACCGCGGTCTGGGCCCGGACGGACCGCCGTTCGCCGACACTCATCCCAGCCAACCGCTGCCCACCGCGCCACCGGCCTACCCGCAGCCGGGCGGCGCCGTGCCGGGACCGCCCGGGGCGTATCCGGGACCGCTGCCACCGCCGCTGCCCTATCCGAAGCCCCGCCGCCGCCGGCGCTTCGTCATCGTTGTGGCGTTCGCGCTGCCGCTGGTCGCGGCGTTGACCGCAGTCCTGGTACGCGGATCGCACAGCGGTTCGACGAGTTCGTCGGGCGCATTCTCCGACACCACAGCGAAGACGGCGATCCAGGGTTATCTGGACGCCCTGGAGCACCGCGACACTGAAAACATTGCCCGCAACACGCTGTGCGGCATTTACGACGCCGTGCGGGATCGGCGGACTGACGAGGCACTGGCCAAACTCAGCAGCGATGCATTCCGTAAGCAGTTTTCCGAGGCACAGGTGACGACGATCGACAAGATCGTGTACTGGTCGGACTACCAGGCCCAGGTGCTGTTCAGCATGCGTGTGCATTACGACACCGGCAACTCAACCGGCAGCGAGGTGCAGGCCGTCGCGCAGCTATTGAGCCAGCACAACCAGGTTCTGGTGTGCTCGTATGTGCTGCGAACAGCAGGAATGTACTAGTCGCTGCCGGCGTCAGTTGAACGAATCGCCGCAGGCGCAGGAGCCGGTGGCGTTCGGGTTGTCGATCGTGAAGCCCTGCTTCTCGATGGTGTCGACGAAGTCGATGGAAGCGCCCTGGATGTACGGCGCGCTCATCCGGTCAACGGTCAACTTCACCCCGCCGAAGTCGGCGGTGAGGTCACCGTCGAGGGCGCGGTCGTCGAAGAACAGGTTGTAGCGCAGGCCGGCGCATCCACCGGGCTGGACAGCGATACGCAGCGAGAGGTCGTCGCGCCCCTCCTGGTCCAGCAGCGCTTTAGCCTTGGCTGCCGCGGCGTCGGTCAAGATCGCGCCGTGGGTCGTGGTGGCGGTTGACTCGTCCTGAACAGTCATTGCTTCTCCCTGTAAGTGCGTGTCCTTGGGTGGGTCCGCTCGGGCAGCGACGCCGCTGAGCAACCCACCCCTTCAAAGGTACCTTGTCGCGCCGCTATTCCCGAGTCGCGCCGCGACCTGTGACGCCAAGCCCATCAGCTGGTTGGCGGCATCGACCAGGGCCAGCCGCACCGAGCCGGCGTAGTCGGCCACTGCGAAGGCGGCCCGTACACCCGCCGATTGCAACGCGGCATCGTCGAGATCAACTTGACCGGCCAGCACGATCACCGGCACCTGCGACGATAGCGCCGCCGCGGCCAGGGCGCCGACTACTTTGCCGCGCAGGGACTGGTCGTCGAACTTTCCCTCGCCGGTGATCACCAGATCGGCCGCTGAGATGTCGCCGGCCAGCCCGGTGTGCTCGGCGATGATCGCGGCGCCCGATTCACACCGGCCACCGAGCGCCAGCAGTGCCGCCCCGATCCCGCCCGCGGCTCCGGCACCCGCTTCCGCGCTGACCTGGCGTCCGGCGGCGGCATCCAATTCGTCGGCCCAGGCGACGAGTCGCTCCTCGAGGGTGGCCACGGAGGCCGGATCCGCACCCTTCTGCGGTCCGAAAACCCGGGCGGCCCCCGACGGGCCCACCAGGGAGTACTCAACGTCGCAGGCGGCGATCAACTCGACGCCGGCCAACCGCCGGCGGGCCGCGTCCAGTCCGCCGAGTTCCTCGATCAATCCCCGGCCGCCGTCGGTGCAGGCGCTGCCGCCCAGGCCGACGACGATCCGGGTGGCGTCCGCCTGCACCGCCGCGGCGATGAGTCCGCCGACTCCCCTGCTGTGCGCGGCGAGGGCCGTTTGCGGTGTCGGCGGGCCGCCCAGCCGGGACAGTCCGCAGGCCTGCGCGCATTCCAGGTAGGCGGTCGCGGACTGCGGATCGAGCACCCATTCGGCTTGCACGTTGTCGGCCAGCGGCCCGCATACCTGCACGTGGTGGCGTTCGCCGACCCGGCTGGCCAGCACATCGACGAACCCCGGGCCGCCGTCGGACTGTGGGGCGACGACGACGCGGTCGGCAGGCCGAACCCGGTTCCAGCCCGCCGCGATCGCCGCGGAGGCCTCGACTGCGGTCAGGCTGTCGCCCCAGCTGTCCGGGGCGATCAGGATTCGCATGGTCGGCATCGTGTCGGCCGCGGGCGCGCCAGTCATTTGAGCCACAGTAGGACCGGCCCGGACCGTGTACCGGACGGATCGGCAGCGAAGTAACCTGGCGGACGTGAGACTGCTGGGTCGTAAGAAAGATGAGGGCGTCACCGTGGCCCGTGCTGAGGCTGCAGATGAGTCCGACACCGCGTTGACGCCCGCATCCGGAGCATCGCGCGTGACGACCGCGCCCAAGGGTCGGCCGACGCCGCGACGTGACGCCGGGCGCAAGGGGCCGATCGCGCCGGCCCCGATGACCGCGTCCGAGGCCCGGGCCCGGCGGAAGTCGCTGGCCGGACCCAAACTCAGCCGTGACGAGCGACGCGAGCAGAGTTCGCAGCGACGCTCGCAGGCGGCCGAGCGACGGGAGCGCATGATGGCTGGTGACGAGCGCTACCTGCTCACGCGCGATCAGGGCCCGGTGCGGCGGTACGTCCGCGACATCGTGGATGCCCGTCGCAACGTTCTCGGGCTGTTCATGCCGTCGGCTCTGACGCTGCTGTTCATCATGTTCGCTGTCCCGCAGCTTCAGCTCTTCATCTCGCCGGCGATGCTGGTGCTGATGGCGCTGATGGCGCTCGACGGTCTCTTCCTGGGCCGCAAAGTGGCCCGACGGGTGGACGAGAAGTTTCCGGAGAACGCCGAAAGCCGTTGGAAGATCGGGTTTTACGCGGCAAGTCGAGCATCGCAGATGCGCCGCATGCGTGCCCCGAAGGCGCAAGTCAAGCACGGCAGCAGTGTCGACTGACCTGCGCCCGAGAGCTGCCTGATCCACCGTGCGAACTCTGGTGCTCGGCGGGATCAGGTCAGGCAAGTCGCGGTGGGCCGAGGCCGCCGTCGCCGAATCGCTGGAAGCCGACCGGCCGGTGCACTACCTGGCCACCGGGCAGGAGAGCAGCGACGATCCGTTGTGGTGGCAACGCATCGCCGAGCATCGCGAGCGCCGGCCGCCGCATTGGTCCACGCTGGAAACCGACGAGATCGCAACGGAATTGCGCCGATCGCCCGGCATGCCGACGCTTGTCGACGACATCGGCGGCTGGCTGACCGCCATCATGGATCGGCGAAACGCATGGGAAGGTGGGTCGGTGTCGTCCGACGTCGACGAGCTGATGGCCGCGGTCGCGGAATTCGGCTCACCACTGGTGCTGGTCAGCCCGGAAGTGGGGCTGACCGTGGTGCCGGCCACCGAGTCGGCCCGACGGTTCGCTGACGAGCTGGGCCCGCTCAATCAGCGGTTGGCGGTGCTGTGCGACCGGGTTGTGCTGGTGGTCGCCGGCCATCCCCTGCCGATCAAGCCGCCCAGGACCTGATGATGTTTTCACCGGTCGCGCCGCCCGATACCGCCGCCGCGGCGGCGGCCCGCGCCCGCCAGGACACCCTGACCAAGCCCCGCGGCGCCTTGGGTCGCCTGGAAGATCTGTCGGTCTGGGTGTCGTCGTGCCAAGGGCATTGTCCACCAGTGCAATTCGAACGGGCGCGGATTGTTGTCTTCGCCGGTGACCATGGCGTGGCCCGGTTGGGGGTATCGGCCTATCCGTCCGAGGTCACCAGTCAGATGGTGGCGAACATCGCCTCGGGCGGTGCCGCGATCAACGCGTTGGCGGAGATCGCGGGAGCGACGGTGCGTGTTGTCGACCTGGCCGTGGACGCTGAGCCGTCGTCGGATCAGATCGGCGCCTACAAAGTGCGGCGCGGCAGCGGCAACATCGCGGTGGAGGATGCGCTTACCGAGCAGGAAACCCGGGAGGCGATCGACGCCGGCCGCCGGATCGCCGACCAGGAGGTCGATGCCGGCGCCGATCTGTTGATAGCCGGCGATATGGGGATCGGAAATACCACTGCGGCAACGGTTCTCGTCGCGGCGTTGGCGAACGTCGAGCCGGTGGCGGCGGTCGGTTACGGAACCGGCATCGACGACGCCGGGTGGGCCCGCAAAACGTCGGCGGTGCGCGACGCGATGTTTCGGGTCAGACCGGTGCTCGGCGAACCGGTCGCCACGCTGCAGTGTTGCGGTGGTGCCGATTTGGCGGGCCTGGCCGGCTTCCTCGCACAGGCCGCGTCGCGGCGTACGCCGGTACTTCTGGACGGGATCGCGGTGACGGCCGCCGCGTTGGTCGCCGAGCAGCTGGCGCCGGGCGCCCGACTGTGGTGGCAGGCGGGGCATCGGTCGACCGAACCCGCACATGCGCTCGCGCTGGCACAGCTTGGCCTCGATCCGATCGTGGACCTGCGAATGCGGCTCGGCGAGGGCAGCGGCGCGGCGGTGGCGTTACCGGTATTGCGGGCGGCGGTCGCCACGCTGTCGTCGATGGCGACGTTCGCCGACGCCAAGGTTACTGACCGCGCTCCCCCGTCGTGATCGGCTCGCTGGCAACGGCTTTCGCATTCGAAACCGTCATACCGGTGCGCACCAGATCGGACCGTCCGTTCGGCGGCGCTGCGATGACCGCGCTTCCGGTGGTTGGCGCAGTGCTCGGCGCGTGGGCCGCTGCGGTGACATGGGCCGCCGGTTACGCGTTCGGCCCGGGCCACCCGCTGACCGGCATGCTCGCGGTGACCGCGCTGCTGTTGGCCACCCGCGGGTTGCACATCGACGGCGCGGCCGACACCGCCGACGGGCTGGGCTGCTTCGGGCCTCCGGAACGCGCATGTGAGGTGATGCGTGACGGCTCGACCGGGCCGTTCGGCGTGGCGACCGTCGTTGTGGTGATCGTCCTTCAGGGGCTTGCTTTTTCGTCGTTGTCCGCGACCGCGATCGTGGTCGCCGTCGCGGCGGGCCGGGTGGCGGCGGTATTGGTCTGCCGCCGCTCGCTGCCGTCCGCGCCGGGCAGCACATTGGGTGCCCAGGTCGCTGGCACCCAGTCCGCGGTCGTGGTTGCGGCGTGGACTCTTGCGCTGCTTGCGGCCTCGTCGCTGGCGGACCAGCAGCCTTGGCGGGGCCCGACGGCGGTGTTGGTGGCTCTTGTCGGCGCCGTGCTGCTGGTCCGGCACTGCGTTCGGCGGTTCGGCGGCATCAGCGGCGACGTGCTCGGTGCCGCAATCGAATTGACCACGACCATCACCGCGGTCCTGCTGGCGGCGTCGAGGTGATTCAGCCGAGCTTCGACATCCACCCGTGCGTGTCGGCGAATGTCCCGCGCTGAATTCCGGTGAGCGTGTCGCGCAGCGCCATCGTGACCTCGCCGGGTTCGCCTTCGCCGATGGTGAATTCGCTGTCGCCGTACTTCACCTGTGAGATCGGCGTGATGACCGCGGCGGTGCCGCAGGCGAACACCTCGGTGATCTCACCGGCGTCGGCTTTCTTCTGCCACTCGTCGATGTCGATCTTGCGTTCCTCGATGGCGAAACCGGCGTCGGTGGCCAACTGCAGCAATGCGTCCCGGGTGATTCCGGGAAGCAACGAGCCGGATAGTTCCGGGGTGACCAGGCGGGCCGACCCGCCGCTGCCGAACACGAAGAAGATGTTCATCCCGCCCATCTCTTCGATGTAGCGGCGTTCGACGGCGTCCAGCCACACCACCTGCTCGCAGCCGTGCTGGGCGGCTTCGGCCTGCGCCACCAGCGATGCGGCATAGTTGCCACCGAACTTCGCCGCACCGGTGCCGCCCGGGCTGGCGCGCACGTATTCGGTTGACACGTACACGGTTACCGGTTTGATGCCGTGCTTGAAATATGCGCCCGACGGCGATCCGATCACCATGTAGCGGTACTGCTTAGACGGGCGCACTCCCAGCCCCGGCTCGGTGCCGAAGATGAACGGGCGCAGGTACAGCGACTCCTCGCCTCCGGCAGGCGGCACCCAGGTTTCGTCGACCGCGATCAGTTGACGCAGAGACTCGAGGAAAAGTTCTTCGGGCAGTTCGGGAATCGCGATCCGTCGCGCCGACGACCGTAATCGGGTGGCGTTGGCCTCGGCGCGAAACGAAACGATCGAACCGTCCGCCCACCGATATGCCTTCAGCCCTTCGAAGATCTCCTGCGCGTAGTGCAGCACGATCGCCGAGGGGTCCAATTCGATCGGCCCGTACCCGGTGACTCGCGCATCGTGCCAACCCCGGCCGTCGGTGTAGTCGATCGACACCATGTGGTCGGTGTGATACCTGCCGAAGCCGGGGTCGGCCAGAATTGCCTGGCGTGCGTCGTCACTTGTCGGGTTGGCGGTGGCAGACACCGTGAACTCGAGGACGTCGCTGGTCATCAGGTGATTGTATAGCCCGCCGCTAGCGGGTTTTTGGATCGACGAACGGTGGGCGCACCACTTCGCATTCCACGCCACGGCCGCGGACGTCGACGGTGACGTGTCGGCCGTCCTCGATAGCGGCGTCGACATCGATGAGCGCGAGGGCGATACCGACTTTCAGGGTCGGCGAGAAGGTGCCCGAGGTGGTGATCCCCACCTTGCTGTCCCCGTCGAGAACGTTCAGGTCCGACCGCAGCACGCCGCGGCCCACCACGCGCAGACCCCGCAGCAGCCGCTGGGGACCGGCCTCTTTTTCAGCCAGCAGCGCGTCGCGGCCGAAGAAGGCGTCCTTCTTCCAGCCGATCGCCCAGCCGCAGCGGGCCTGCAACGGCGAAATGTCGGCGGACAGCTCGTGGCCGTGCAGCGGATAGCCCATCTCGGTCCGCAGGGTGTCGCGCGCTCCGAGCCCGGCCAGCTGTCCGTCGGCCTTCGTGACCGCGGCCAGCAGCGCGTCGAACACCACGCCCGCGGAGTCCCACGGTGGCAGCAGCTCGTATCCGTGCTCTCCGGTGTAACCACTGCGGCACACCCGCACGGGCACGCCCTCGAGGGTGGCGTCGGCGTAGCCCATGTAGTCCATGTCGGTGGGCAGACCCAGTTCGGTGAGTACTTCGGTCGACCGCGGGCCCTGCACCGCCAGCACCGCATACGAGCGGTGCTCGTCGGTGATCGTCAATTCCGGGGGTGCGGCTTCCTGCAGGGCGGCAACCACCGCGGGGGTGTTGGCGGCGTTGGGCACCAGGAAGATCTCGTCCTGCCCGACGTAATACGCGATCAGGTCGTCGATCACACCGCCAGATTCGTTGCAGCACAACGTGTATTGAGCTTTACCCGGCTGGATGCGGTCGAGGTCGTTGGTAAGGGTGGAGTTGACGAACGCCGCGGCACCCGGTCCCTTGATCAAGGCCTTGCCGAGGTGGCTGACGTCGAACAGGCCGACCGCGTTGCGGGTCGCGGTGTGCTCGGCGACGGTGCCGGCATACGACACCGGCATCTGCCAGCCGCCGAACTCGGCGAACGTCGCTCCCAGCTCGCGGTGGCGGTCCGCCAATGGTCCCTGTAATAAGTCAGCCGTCATGGGCGCCGCTCCTCCCTCCCCATCCGGATCGCACTGCCCTGTTTATCGTCGCCGGCGCACGTCATAGATATTTCACCCTAATGAAAGCCTCCGCCGGCTGCCCGCCTCCTCCCCCGCCGCTAGGCGGAGGGCATCGTCGCCGGGCGGACTGGCACACTTGGCCGGTGGTCGATTCCCTGGACTTCGAGGCCATCCAGGCCGCTGGAATCGCAGATCCACGCGCCCGGTCCGGCTTGCTCGAATACTTGTCCGGCCTCGGCTTCACCGTGGACGACATGGCCGAGGCCGAGCGCCGCGGCCGGCTGTTCGGGCTGGCCGGCGACCTCCTCTTGCGGTCCGGTCCCCAGACCTTCAGCCTGCGGACGGCTGCAGAGTCGATCGGTGTGCCGGTCGAGACCGTCGAGGACGGTTGGGCGATGCTCGGCCTGACCGCCGACGACGTCGACACGCCGATGTTGAGTCTGGCCGACGTCGACAGCCTGGCGACCTGGTTGGCGATGCGGGCGCAGATGGCTGACGACGCTGCGGACGGCTACCTGCGGGTGCTCGGCTCGACCGTCGCACGGCTGGCTGAGGCGGCCTCCTCGATGATCCGCACGAGTACTCCCAGGCTGTGGCTCGGCCACACCGGCGACGAGTTGGCCACCGCGCAGGCCTATCGGGAGGTCGCCGAGTTCATCCCGCGCCTCGGTCAGATGATCGACGCGATCCACCGCCACCACCTGGTGAGCACCCGCACATTCGTCGAGGGGATGGCACGGGGTCCGTCGGCGGGCCTGGTGTGTGGCATCGGCTTTGCCGATCTGTCCGGCTTCACCGCTCTGACCCAAGCACTGACGCCTGCCGAGTTGTCCGAGCTACTCAACGGTTTCGGCGCCACCGTCAGCGACGTCGTGCTCGCCAACGGCGGGCGGGTGGTCAAGTTCCTCGGCGACGCCGTGATGTGGGTCAACTCCGATCCGGCGCGGCTCGCGCAGGCAGCACTCGAACTCGTCGACCATCCCCGGGCACGCGAAGAAGGACTGCAGGTCCGCGCCGGCCTCGGTTACGGCGAGCTCCTGGCCACGGGCGGTGACTACTTCGGCAACCCGGTGAATCTGGCCGCCCGGCTTGTCGCGGCGGCGGCACCAGGTCAGATCCTGGCGGCGGCCGAGGTCTACGAACGATTGTCGGATTGGCCGGCGATCGTTCAGGAACCGTTGCAGCTCAAGGGTTTCGATTTCCCGGTGATCGCCTACGAACTCGGTCGATCGGCTTCGGCGTAGGCGGTCTCGACACCCTGTTGCAGTGACAACGCCGTGCTCTGGACGACCAGCAGGACGGCGAAGACGGCGACCCAGAACCACGCTTCAGCCGGCGCGAGATGCGCGCTCGGGTTGCGCACCGGAAGCGCGCTGACGGCGCGGACGACCGCCGAAATCACCACGAGGACGGTGATGTAGGGCAGTGCGGTGCGCTGTCGTCGGGTGCGCTGGCCGGCCGACGATGGAGAACGCCGCCGCTTTCTGCCGATCTGCCACATGGTCGCGCAGATGATGACGACCGTCAGCGCGATCGGGATGGACAAGTTGTTGGCCATTTCCCACAGCGGTTCGAGGGGCTGCCTGGTCTTCGGATCGGCGAGCGCCAGAGCCAGATCCGACAGCGTCGCCTCGATGAAGAACACCCCGATCGGCGGCACCAGCACCGCGACGATGAAAACGCAGTGCGTGGCGAGAGTGCCCGCGGAGCCCGATACGAATTGCACAACCGCATATAGCAACAAGTAAACGGAGGCCACAAATGAGATGCCGCCGAGTAATTCCGCCGACGCGGCACGTCCCCCGGTCAACGAGCAGCCATTCTCTCCGGCCAGCAGGCTGTATTGAATGGCAGCCAGAAACAGGCCGAGAAAGGCATTCATCAACGCGACGCCGGTCAAGGTTTCGTGTTCGACCTCGTACGCTGCCCGCGGTTTGCCGTCTCCACGACGCCGATAAGAGCGATCCAGCACCAGATTGATGACCACGAACGCGAAACCGGCTAGGACACCGGCCAACTGCGCATAGTTTCGCGCCACAATCGAAATGTCGAACCCGGTCCACAGCGCGCACGAATTCGCGAGTTGTCCTGTCGGCATCGGCGAAATATTAGTCGCATCTGAGCCGCGGTCGCGGATGATCGTTAGGGTTGATCTTTGTGAGCACCCAACCCGGTTATCTGGCCCCCGCTGTGTCCGTCGCCTCCTCGCTGCCTCGCCGCGGCACTGGAGCGGCGGTATTGATCATTCCGGTGGTGTCGTTCGGTCCGGACGGAAAGAAAGAGGAGTCTCGCGCGGTCATTGCCGCGGCCGAGGCCTTTCTGTCGAAGGATGCGATCGCCGAGATCGAAGACGGGTTGCGCGCGCTCAACGCCACGGGTTCGGCCGAGCAGGTACACCGGTTGGTGGTGAAGTCGTTGCCGGTGGCCAGCGTGCTGACGGTCGGCCTGGGCAAGCCACGCGACGAGTGGCCGACCGACGTGATCCGACGGGCAGCCGGCTCTGCGGCGCGCGCCCTCGGCAGTGCCGAGTCCGCCATCACGACGCTGACCGAGCTGCCTGGTGACGGCGTCCTGGAGGCAGCCGTCGAGGGGCTGATCCTGGGCAGCTACCGATTCACTGCGTTCCGCACCGACAAGACGGCGCCCAAAGATCCGGGTCTGCGCACGATCACGGTGTTGTCGACGGCCAAGACGGCCAAGGCCGAGGCCGCCCACGCTGCCGCGGTCGCGACGGCCGTCGCCACCGCCCGCGACTTCGTCAACACCCCGCCCAGCCACCTGTTTCCGGACGAATTCGCCAGTCGGGCAAAGGCTTTGGGTGAGGCAGTGGGGCTCGATGTTGAGGTGCTCGACGATAAGGCGCTGGACAAGCAGGGCTACGGCGGCGTGATCGGCGTCGGCAAGGGTTCGTCGCGGCTGCCGCGGCTCGTGCGGCTGACCCACCGCGGGTCACGACTGGCCAAGAAACCCAAGCTCGCCAAGAAGGTCGCGTTGGTCGGCAAGGGCATCACCTTCGACACCGGCGGCATATCCATCAAGCCGGCCGCGTCGATGCACTTCATGACCTCTGATATGGGCGGTGCTGCGGCGGTCATCGCGACTGTGGCGCTGGCCGCCCAGTTGGAGCTGCCGATCGATGTGACCGCCACCGTGCCGATGGCCGAGAACATGCCGTCGGCGACCGCGCAGCGACCCGGCGATGTGCTCACCCAGTACGGCGGGACGACCGTCGAGGTGCTCAACACCGACGCCGAGGGCCGGCTGATCCTGGCCGACGCCATCGTGCGGGCATGCGAGGACCACCCTGACTACCTCATCGAGACGTCGACGCTGACCGGTGCGCAGACCGTGGCGCTCGGCGCGCGCACGCCGGGGGTGATGGGCAGCGACGAGTTCCGCGACAGGGTCGCCGCGATCTCGCAGCGGGTCGGCGAAAACGGTTGGCCCATGCCACTACCTGACGAGTTGAAGGACGATTTGAAGTCCACGGTCGCCGATTTGGCCAACATCAGCGGTCAGCGGTTCGCCGGAATGTTGGTGGCCGGTGTGTTTCTGCGCGAGTTCGTCGCCGACGGGGTTGGATGGGCGCACATCGACGTCGCTGCGCCGGCCTACAACAGCGGCGGTCCGTGGGGTTACACCCCGAAGGGCGGCACGGGTGTCCCGACTCGCACCATGTTCGCGGTGCTGGAGGACATCGCCGCGAACGGCTAGCGCGACGTCAGCCGGGGATGACTGCCCTGGAACCACTTGACCTTTTGCTGCCAGGAGTGCGCAGAGGTCAGTGCGAAGCCGGCCCCGCACGAGCAGGCGAAGAACCAGACCAGAGCCGAGTCCCCGCGACCCTGGATCGCCGGCACCAGCGCCGTGATGATCCGCACCGCACACGCCGTGATGCCGCTCGCGCACGCCAACAGGTAGAGGTTGGCGATGTGGCTCGATCGCGGATCCTGACGCAGCACAGTCAGCGCCCGCGCGCCGAATCCCAGCAGGTAGATCAGCATTCCGCACAACAGCACCCAGTAGACGCTCAACCAGAAGTCGGTGCGCAGCGCGAAGAAGTCATGGGCATACGTCTTGCTGCCACGGCTGAGCGAAAACGTCGCCAGCAACAGCGGGATACATAGTGTGGCCGGCCGTTCGATGTACTGCCTGAAGGCTGTCTGCAATGCGTGGTCGTCAGCGAGCCGGCCCAGCGCGTTGTAGACGATCGCCGAGGCGGCGACGACATAGCAGTCGTGCCCGAGGTAGTTCTGCAGATTCCATACGCCGGTGACGTTGTGCAGAGCGACGCCGACCGTGTCGGCGGCCATCGGCGACATCAGTGCGACCGCAGAACCCTGCAGGGCGATGTTGAGCGTCGCCGCCACTTCCCAGCGGCAGTGCCAGGTAAGCCGGCGGATCCAGAGGCTCCAGCCAACGGACGCGATGGTGATCGAGATCAGAGCGCTAAGTGCCACAGCAATTCTCGCGAGTCGTCGGGTTTACAGCGGTGGCGCGTCTTGGCGCGGCCGCCATTCCGCGATCTTCGTCGGTTGCTGAAGAGTCTTCACGTTTCCGCCGGCCGCGGCGGCGTGAAGCGGCATGGCACCACGGATTTCCTCCGCCAGCGCTGTCACCTCTTCAGGGTCGATGAACCGGTAGCGCGTCAGCAGCTCAGCCCGGTTGATACCAAGGTTGGCCGCCGCCACCCGCAGGTTGTCCGCGGTGATCAAGGTCCCCTTGTCCAACTGGTCGTAATAAGTGGACCGCGGGAGTTCCATCGCGGTCCAGATTTCTTCTCTGCTGAGAGACCGACCGGCCAGGTAAGAGAGCACGGTGGCAAGTTCCTTGCCGCTGTCATCGGGATACACGAGGAACAAGATATCCAGTTTTTCGGCTTTTTAAAATCCGAATCGCGTTAAATGCCTATTGCGGGGGGAATGTGAGGCTGTTTACATCCATATCACCGGTTGTTGAGTCCAATAAACCGGATATTGATCTTGGTACGACGAAGAGTCGACGCCCCTCACCTCGTTGTAAAGCCCGGATTTCCGTCGGCCGCGGACCGCGCAAACGGGGCCGCCACCGGCTTGCCCTGGGTGTGTGCCGGTCGCATCGCAGTGACAGGATGGTTGCGGTAATCCCGGGTGCAGCTTTGGTACACCACGCTGTGGTAAGCCGGAGGCCGACGCGCGCCCACCGACCGACCGATCGAGGAGTCGACTGAGATGGCCTTCTCCGTGCAGATGCCGGCACTCGGTGAGAGCGTGACCGAGGGAACCGTGACGCGCTGGCTCAAGCAAGAAGGCGACACCGTCGCGATCGACGAGCCATTGCTGGAAGTGTCCACCGACAAGGTCGACACCGAGATCCCTTCGCCCGCAGCGGGAGTGCTGACCAAGATCGTCGCGCACGAAGATGACACCGTCGAGATCGGCGGTGAGCTGGCCGTCATCGGCGACGCGGCCGAGGCCAGCCAGGGCGGCGACGAGCAGCCCGCCCCGCAGGCAGCGCCGGAACCACAACCGGAGCCGGAGACCGCGCCTGCACCGGAGCCTGAGCCGCAACCGACCGCTGAGCCGCTGGCGCCGGCCGCCAGTTCGGCGGGCACGAGCGGCGACTCGAAGCCGGTACTGATGCCCGAACTCGGCGAGTCTGTGACCGAGGGCACCGTCACCCGCTGGCTGAAGAAGGTCGGCGACACAGTGGCAGTGGACGAGCCGCTCGTCGAGGTCTCCACCGACAAGGTCGACACCGAGATCCCCTCGCCGGTCGGGGGCACACTGCTGAGCATCACCGCCGAAGAGGACGACACAGTGGCGGTCGGCGGCGAGCTGGCCAGGATCGGCACCGGCGCCACCACCGCAGCACCGGAACCGGCGCCCGCACCCGCTCCGCCGGCCCCGCCCGAGCCAGCGGCGGAGCCCGCACCCGCACCGCAGCCGACGCCCCAGCCGGTGGCGAAACCCGAACCGGCACCTACCCCGCCGGCCGCGCCCGAACCCGCACCTTCGCCCCAGCCCGAGCCGGTGGCGACCGGCGGCGCTCCTTACGTCACCCCGCTGGTACGAAAGCTTGCCGCCGAGAACAACATTGACCTCGGCTCGCTGACCGGCACCGGGGTTGGTGGACGCATCCGCAAACAGGACGTGTTAGCGGCCGCCGAGCAGAAAGCCCAGAAGGCCCAAGCTGCGACGGCGCCCGCCCCCGCACAGCCGGCCGCCGCGCAGGCCCCGTCGACCCCGAGACCGAGTGCGCCCGCCCCGGCTCCCGCGCTGGCCCATCTGCGCGGGACCACCCAGAAGGCCACCCGGATCCGCCAGATCACGGCCAAAAAAACCCGGGAGTCGCTGCAGGCGACCGCGCAGCTCACCCAGACCCACGAGGTCGACATGACCCGGATCGTGGGATTGCGGGCGAAGACCAAGAGCGCGTTCGCCGAACGCGAGGGCGTGAACCTGACCTTCCTGCCGTTCATCGCCCGCGCCGCCATCGACGCGCTGAAGATTCACCCGAACATCAACGCCAGCTACAACGAAGACTCCAAAGAGATCACCTATTACGACGCCGAACATCTCGGCTTCGCCGTCGACACCGAGCAGGGCCTGCTCTCCCCGGTCATTCACCACGCCGGCGACCTGTCGCTGGCCGGATTGGCGCGCGCAATCGCCGACATCGCCTCGCGCGCCAGGTCGGGCGATCTGCGGCCCGACGAGTTGTCCGGCGGGACGTTCACCATCACCAACATCGGCAGCCAAGGCGCACTGTTCGACACCCCGATCCTGGTTCCGCCGCAGGCCGCGATGCTGGGCACCGGGGCGATCGTCAAGCGCCCGCGAGTGGTCGTCGACGACACCGGCAACGAATCGATCGGGGTGCGGTCGATCTGCTACCTGCCCCTGACCTACGACCACCGGCTCGTCGACGGCGCGGATGCCGGACGGTTCGTGACCACCATCAAACATCGACTCGAAGAAGGCGCGTTCGAGGCGGACCTCGGGTTATAGGGGGCTTGTATCGTGACCGCGACTGTCGCGATCGCAGGCTCGTCCGGGTTGATCGGATCGGCTCTGGTGACGGCGCTGCGCACCGCGGACAACACCGTCTTGCGCATCGTGCGCCGGACCCCGGCGAACGCCAGCGAGCTGCATTGGGATCCCGACAGCGGTGAGCTCGACGCCGGCGCCCTGCACGGCGTCGACGCCGTAGTGAACCTGTGCGGCATCAACATCGGGCAGCGGCGCTGGTCGGGGTCGTTCAAGCAGACCCTGCGCGACAGCCGGATAGCCCCGACCGAAGTGCTGTCAGCGGCGATCGCCGACGCAGGTGTCGGGGTGCTGGTCAACGCCAGCGCCGTCGGCTACTACGGCGACACCAGAGATCACGCGGTCGACGAAAGCGCCTCGGCGGGTACAGGTTTCCTTGCCCAACTGTGCGAAGACTGGGAAGCGGCCGCTGCGCCCGCCCGGGACTCGAGTGCACGCGTGGTTCTGGCCCGCACCGGCATCGTGCTGGCCTCGTCCGGCGGCGCGATGAAGCGATTGCGACCGTTGTTCGCCGCGGGCCTGGGCGCTCGCCTGGGCACCGGTCGCCAGTACGTGTCCTGGATCAGCCTCGAGGACACGGTCCGAGCGCTGCAGAGCGCGATCTTCGACGAACGGATAGCCGGGCCGGTGAATCTGACCGGCCCGGCGCCGGTCACCAACGCCGAATTCACCGCGGCGCTGGGCCGCGCGCTCAACCGCTCCCCCCGGCTGATGGCACCTCAATTCGCGGTGCGCGCCGCCCTCGGCGAGTTCGCCGACGAGACGCTGCTGACCGGGCAACGCGCAATACCGGCCGTCCTTGAAAGAGTCGGTTTCGAGTTCCACCACAACACTGTCGGCGAGGCGCTGCGATACGCCACCGCCACGCGCGATGTGGCCTGATCGCTGTCAGGCGGCGGCCAGGTTGACGTTGTAGCGTCGGCGGCGTGAGTTCGATCCGTTCGAGCACCGCTGCGGTCGACATCCGCCAACTGGACGCCCTGGAATACCGCGTGGCCCGGCAGCTGCAACAGGAGCTGGCCGACGCCCGAGCTGTCGACGGCGTCGACAAGCTGCTGTTGCTCGAGCACCCGTCGGTCTACACCGCCGGACGCCGGACGCTGACACACGAGCGGCCCGTTGACGGCACGCCGGTCATCGACACCGACCGGGGCGGCAAGATCACCTGGCACGGCCCGGGACAGCTCGTCGGCTATCCGATCATCGGCCTGGCCGAACCGCTCGACGTGGTCAATTACGTTCGGCGCATTGAAGAATCGCTGATCAAGGTATGCACCGACGTGGGCCTGCAGGTCGGTCGCATCGACGGCCGCTCCGGAGTGTGGGTGCCTGCAGGCTGCGGCCGGCCGGCACGCAAAGTCGCCGCAATCGGCGTGCGGGTGTCGCGCTCGACGACGCTGCACGGGTTCGCGCTCAACTGCGACTGCGACCTCGGCGCGTTCGGCACCATCGTTCCCTGCGGTATCAGCGACGCCGGCGTGACGTCGATCTCTGCCGAGCTCGGCCGTCAGGTTTCGGTCGACGACGTGCGGTCGGCGGTCGCCGACGCGGTATGCGACGCACTCGACGGTCGGCTGGCAGTGACGCTGACCTCTGTGCCGGCTTCCTGAGCTGCCCTCCGCGTAGCATCGACGTCGTGACCGTTGCCCCAGATGGTCGGAAACTGTTGCGACTGGAAGTCCGTAACGCGCAGACCCCGATCGAGCGAAAGCCGCCGTGGATCAAGACCCGGCTGCGCATGGGGCCGGAGTACACCGAGCTGAAACGACTGGTCCGCCGCGAGGGTCTGCACACCGTGTGCGAGGAGGCGGGCTGCCCCAACATCTACGAATGCTGGGAAGACCGCGAGGCCACCTTCCTGATCGGCGGTGAGGTGTGCAGCCGTCGGTGTGACTTCTGCCAGATCGACACCGGTAAGCCGGCCGCGCTGGACCGCGACGAACCACGACGGGTAGCCGAAAGCGTGCAGGCGATGAGTCTGCGGTACTCGACTGTCACCGGGGTGGCGCGCGACGACCTGCCCGATGGCGGCGCGTGGCTGTACGCCGAAACCGTCCGGGCCATCAAGACACTCAACCCGTCCACCGGCGTCGAACTGCTGATTCCCGACTTCAACGGCGACCCGGATCAGCTGCGGCAGGTCTTTGAATCCCGGCCCGAAGTCTTGGCCCACAATCTCGAAACCGTTCCGCGCATCTTCAAGCGCATCCGCCCGGCTTTCTCCTTTCGCCGCAGCCTCGGAGTGCTCACGGCAGCACGGGATTTCGGGCTGGTCAGTAAGAGCAACCTCATCCTCGGCATGGGCGAGACCCCGGACGAGGTCCGCGCCGCGCTGGTCGACCTGTTCGGCGCCGGCTGCAACATCGTCACCATCACCCAGTATTTGCGGCCGTCGGCGCGGCATCACCCGGTCGAACGCTGGGTCACCCCGGAGGAGTTCGTCGAGCACTCCGAATACGCCAAGCAGCTCGGGTTCGCCGGGGTGCTGGCGGGGCCGTTGGTGCGCTCGTCGTATCGAGCTGGACGGCTTTACCAGCAAGCCAGTCAGCGGCGGCACGAGACGAGCACCGCGCAGCCACGCTGAGGTCGGCTTTAAGTATTCTTGGCGATTATGGCCAAACTCCGCGATGCCAAAGCATCCAAGACCGCCAGAGCTGAAGCGAAAGCGGCGCGCAAGGCCGCCTCGAAAGACCGTCGCAGTCAACTCTGGCAGGCATTCAACGTCCAGCGCCAAGAGGACAAGCGGCTGCTGCCCTACATGATCGGCGCGTTCGTGCTGATCATCGGCATCTCAGTCGCGGCCGGGTTCTTGTTCGGCGGATTCTCGCTGATCTCTTTGCCTGTGCTCGGCGTGCTTCTGGGAGCGTTGGCGGCGTTTGTCGTCTTCGGCCGGCGCGCGCAACGCTCGGTCTACCGCAAGGCCGACGGCCAGACCGGAGCCGCCGCGTGGGCGCTGGACAACCTGCGCGGCAAGTGGCGCGTCACCCACGGCGTCGCGGCCACCGGACATTTCGACGCCGTGCACCGGGTGCTCGGCCGGCCCGGGGTCATCCTGGTCGGCGAGGGGTCGGCGGGCCGGGTCAAACCGTTGCTCGCCCAGGAGAAGAAACGCACCGCGCGGCTGATCGGCGATGTCCCGATCTATGACATCGTCGTCGGCTCTGGCGAGGGCGAGGTACCGCTGGCCAAGCTGGAGCGTCACCTCACCCGGTTGCCGGCCAACATCAGCGTCAAGCAGATCGATTCGCTGGAGTCACGACTGACCGCGCTGGGTTCGCGGGCCGGCGCCGCCGCAATGCCCAAAGGCCCGCTGCCGGGCAGCGCCAAGATGCGCGGGGTGCAGCGGACGGTACGGCGCCGCTGATCAGCGGCGCCCGTGATCAGCGTCGCACGACGGCGGTACTGGTCACGCGGTCCTGAATTCCTCGCCCGTCGAGATCGACGAACAACGCGGGTATGACGAACGCGATCAGTAGCCCCCGCACCGCGGCTCGGCCCAACCCGACGTGCAGCCTGTTGTCGACGGAGGCCACCTGCAGGCCCAGCGCGAACTGGCCCGGGGTGAATGAGAACAGCCGGACGGCGAGGACGCCGAGCACCAGCCATACGACCAGGATCGCCGTCGACAGCACCCGCGGGGAGATCAACCCGAGTGTCATTCCGAGGGCAGCCAGGCCGTAGCAGAGCAGCCAGTCGACGATGAGCGCCGCCAGTCGGCGACCCATCCGGGCCAGCGAACCGGGCCCACTTTCCGGCAGGCCGAAGGCCTCGCCCGGATAGCCGCGCGGCTGTTCCGAACCGACAGGGCCAGGGCTGGACGGCCAGGGCCGGTCGCTGGGTGCCATAACACCCACCATAGGGTGAAATTTGCCCAGACCCTGCGGCGTAACGCAACGCCTACGCGTAACGTCTGGGCGGGCGCTGCGTTACGGCCACGTAACGGAGAGCCTTTCAGTGACCTCAGTGTTTCGAAGCATGCAGCAAAGGAGAGCGCTTCGGTGTCCGAAAAAAAGGCCTACGACATCATCAAACTCGCGAAGGACGAGCAGGTCGAATTCGTCGACGTGCGGTTCTGTGATCTGCCAGGCGTCATGCAGCACTTCACCATTCCGATCTCGTTCTTCGACCAGGCCGTATTCGAGGAAGGCTTGGCCTTCGACGGCTCATCGATTCGAGGATTCCAGTCGATCCACGAATCCGACATGCTGCTCCTCCCCGACCCCGACACCGCACAGATCGATCTGTTCACCCAAGCCAAGACGCTGAACCTGAACTTCTTTGTGCACGACCCGTTCACCCTGGAGCCGTACTCGCGCGACCCACGCAACGTCGCCCGCAAGGCGGAGAACTACCTGGCCAGTACCGGCATCGCCGACACCGCGTACTTCGGCGCCGAGGCCGAGTTCTACATCTTCGACTCGGTGAGCTTCGACTCACGCACCAACGGCTCGTTCTACGAGGTGGACGCCATCTCGGGTTGGTGGAACACCGGTGAGCCGAAGGAACTCGACGGCAGTCCCAACCTTGGTTACAAAGTCCGCCCCAAGGGTGGTTACTTTCCCGTTGCTCCCGTCGACCACTACGTCGACCTGCGTAGCAGGATGCTGCAGAACCTGATCAAGGCCGGCTTCAGCCTGGAGAAGGGCCACCACGAGGTGGGCACCGGCGGCCAGGCCGAGATCAACTATAAGTTCAACACCTTGCTTCACGCGGCCGACGACATGCAGCTGTACAA
>Ga0302314_10001879_pt1 | contig 39233 bp, 44 predicted proteins | sample III_Palsa_N2_3_FD_200533 | JGI IMG/M metagenome (GOLD analysis project Ga0302314, IMG submission 200533) | Peat permafrost microbial communities from Stordalen Mire near Abisko, Sweden - III_Palsa_N2_3 | ecosystem: Environmental > Terrestrial > Soil > Palsa > Peat permafrost | place: Sweden...
TTCGGGCGGCAGGATGGTTTCGCCCGAGGCGCCAGCGACCGACCCCGACATCGTGAGCTAACAGCGGTGCGGCGGTGCGAAATCAACTCAACGGTCGGAGGCGACGACGGAATCGGCGGCGTATGCCGTGAAACGACCATGCGCCTGGAATGCCGCGTTCTGCTGACGCTCGGCCTGTTGATCTTTCTCGCCCCGACGATGGCGGCGGCCACGCCCGCGGGGTTCGGCTGCCTGTGGCCGCTCAACAATCTCGCTATCAACCCCGACCGGTCCCGCTTCTACTACGACCACACCGAGTGGGTGTTCGACCTGACGGTTTACGTAAACCGGCCGGCCGCGGGCCGGGACGCAATCTCGATCGGCCAGGGCTCGCCCGGACCGCACAAGGTCGGCGTGTGCAAGATCGTGCTGCCTAACCTCGAACAGCTGAGGGGGCGGATATACTGGCGCGAGTTGGCGGCGGGGCCGCGAGTAGACGTCCACAAGAACTCCGTTGTGTACAAGAGTATCGACATCGGGGAAGCCGGGACCGGCGGCTCGTTTACGGAGTGGCTGGTGTTTCGGCCGATAAATCCTTCAGTACACGGCTCGACCACCATCGAGTTCCGCGTCGACTCCGGCTACTCCAGCGACGCAGACTGAGGCAGCGGGCCGGGCCTGACTGCAGAGCCGGCACGCCTGGCGGACGTTCCAGGCCGTTCCAGGCCGTTCCAGGGACACTATACATATCGCACCCTTGCCGGCGCCGCCGCTAAGCTGGAAGCGGCGCTCCCACCCGAGGCGCCTGACGCTCGGGCATAGGCCGCTTATTCGCGCCTCGTCCCCGCTTACCCCTTGTCGGCAGTCGGGACTCGCCTGCCGGTGACGTGACACCGGCGGGGCAGACGGCCGGCTGCGGAGGCGATCTTGTTCGACTTTCCCTGGGGCATGATCCCGGAAGACTACGAGCCGCCGGCGCCCAAGCCGAAGGCGTTCAAACGTTCCGTCGTCGAGGCTCGCGGCCAGGAAGGGCAGAATGCCCTGGAATCCATCCGCGAGCGCGAGGAAAAGGCGCACGGCAAGCGACTGATCTGGGTCACGGACGGCGACAGCTACGTGCTCCGAGACGCGCCGAAACCTGAGGGCGGGGTGATCGTCAAGCGATACGCCTGAGCTTCACCTGAGCCTCCCGGTCCGCGCAGCCTGACCCCATTCCCTCGACTGGACGATCCGGCGCTGCCAAATTGCCGGCATGGAAGCGCCTGGCCCGACCGAATTGCGGCTGATGCAGGACCTGGCCCAAGAGGTGACCGCACTACAGCCGGCGCTGCTGAACGGCGATGCGACCGTGGGTGAACTGGCCTGGGTCTGGGGCAAGGATTTCGATGCGCTGGGCCCGTTCTGGCGACACCGGATGTGGTTCGAGGGTGGCCGGCTGGCCGGATGGGGCTGGGCGTGTCTGCCTTACCGGGTCCCGCGTGGCGACGGGCAGTATCGTGAATCGACGACGGCCAGCCTGATCTGGCAAGCGCATCCGGATCGGCCGGCGCTGCTGCCCGAGATCCTGGACTGGTATGACGCGGTGGCGGGCGATGTCGACCGGTTGCTGATCGTGCAGTCTGCGGATGCGGCCTCGCAGGCCGCCGTCGCCGCGCATGGGTACGAGCTCGACGCCGAAGCCGGCGCGGACGACGGCTCATGGCATCAGTTCAACATGCGCGAGCTGACGGATGTGCCGGAAGCGGTTCTGCCCGAAGGATTCCGCTTTCTGTCGGCCGCCGACGTCTCGGTTGCTGAGGCGGCCAAGGCGCACCGGGATGCGTGGTCCTCGCCCAACCTCACCGAGGGCGCGTTCGAGCGGGTCCGGCAGACCTGGCCCTATCGGGCCGATCTGCAAGTGCTGATCGCGGCGCCGGATGGCACGCTGGCCGCGACCGCGATCATCTGGCTGGATCAGGCGACGCGGACCGCCGAATTCGAGCCCGTCGGAACGCACCCGGACTACCGGCGGCGGGGGCTGGGCACGGCGTTGCAGCTGCACGGCATGCAGGTGGCCAGGGCGGCCGGCGCGACGCGCATGCTGGTCGCCTGTATCGGCGCGCCGGCGCATCCGGCCGCCCGGAACCTGTACTACGGCGTCGGCTTTCGCGAGATCACCCGGGACCTGCCGCAGATCAAGGTCGCGAGATAACGCCACCTGGCATGCCCGACGCCCTGACACGGAAACGGCCCCGCCGACCTGAGCCGGCAGGACCGTCCGTCCACTTGGGGTGGGCTGGTCGGCCGACAGGGGGGGCTGTCTTCGGCCGATCCACTCACATATGGGAAGGCGTCGCGGGCCGCGCCAGCGCTGCGCCCAAGCGTCCGCAACAGTTTTCGCGAGCGCGCCCGCAGCCCGCCTAAAGGCTCGGCGCGGGCTTCGCGGTTCGCGCCTTGGCGTAGGCCGGCGTCATGATGTCCAGCTCGCCGCTGTCCAGGCTGCCCACCGCGCTGTCGAAGGTGACGATCAGGCCGTCGCGCTCCCAGCGGGCGCGCAGGCCCTTGAAGGTCGAGGTCATCCGGTTACGGGGCCGGTCGACCCGGTAGGCCTGCGGCTTGCCGAACTTGGCGATCAGGGCGTGCATCACGTCGTCCTGGCTGTAGACGCCGCTGGTGCGGACGATCAGCGCCGACACCATGTCGTCCTCGACGACCGCTTCGGCGCGCCGGACGAATCCCGCGTGGGCGGTGGTGGCGTCCGACAGCACGATCTCGACGTTGCCGCCGTGCGCGGCAGGGGTCTGACAGTCCTCTTTCACGACCAGCGAGCTGGAGAGGTCGCACCTCGGCAGGGTCATCGGCGCGCCGACCTCGACGCCCAGCACCGTCGGCGCCGCATACGCCGCGCCGGCCAGCGTCGCCAGAAAGGCCGAGACTATCGCCACCCGCATGCCGCGCAGGATGACCGAAACCCATTGCGCGACGATTGACGCCGCGCAGCAGCAGCGCCGGCGTCCCGTCAGAGCTTGCCGAAGTCGACCACCACTTTCACGTCGTCGTCGCGCTTCTCGAACGCTTCATGCCAGCGCTCCAGCGGCACGCGGCGGGTGATCAGGCGGGCGAGCCAGGCGCGGTCGGCCTTGGCCAGGGCGTCGGCGGCGGTTTGGTAGTGGGCGCGATTGGCGTTGACGGAGCCGAACACCACGTCGTTGCTGAGCACGGTCTGGCGGTTGAAGCCGCCGACGTCGAAATCGACCTTGCGACCACCCGACGAGACGCCGGCCAGGCAGACGATGGCGTCGTTGCCCATCGCGTTGATCAGGCCGATCACCACCGGGTCGGCGCCGGTGCACTCGATCACCACGGTCGGGTTGAGGTCCTTCAAGGTCGAGAGGTCGCCGCCGTGGCGCGTGGCGCCGATGTCGGCGATCAGGCCGGGCTTGGGGCCGGTGTCGTTCTTGTCGAATACGTGGGTCTCATAGCCCTTCTGGCGGCTGATCATCGCCGCCAGAAGGCCTACCGGACCGCCGCCGGTGATCAGCACCCGGTCGGCCGTCCACGACCTGGTGCGGGCGCCGATGCGTTCGATGTGGTCCCAGGCCTTGGCGACCACGCTGGTCGGCTCCAGCAGCACGCCCAGCAGGCCGAGCGACTGATCGATCTTGATCGCGAAGTCCGGCTCGATCAGCCAGCGCTCGGCGCCGTAGCCGTGGCGTTCCTTGATGCCGCGCTCGGTGTAGAGGCCGTTGCGGCACATATCCCACTCGCCGACGCCGCAAGCCGGGCAGGGGACGGGATCCGGCCGGCGCACGATGCCGACCACCATGTCGCCGGCCTTCAGGGTCGAACCCGCCGGCGCGCTGATCACCCGTCCCAGCGACTCGTGGCCGAGGATCAGGCGATCCTCGCCCTTCGGCGCCCAGCCGTAGTCGCCGTGGATGATCTCCATGTCGGTGCCGCAGACGCCGAGCGCGAGCGCCTCGACCAGGGCGCAATCGGGGTCTGGCGACGGGTCGGGCCGCTCGTCGAGCCGGATCGAATCCTTCTGCCCGGGGGCGACGGTCAAGGCGTGCATACGGAGATGTCCTTTGGCCATTGCAACGCCGCCGAAGGGCAGGGGTTCGCTGGCCGTTTGGGAACACTGGCGCGCGACGGCGGTTCCTCCCGAAACACCTGAAGGAGGAACTCATGCCACAGGGCGACAAGTCGAAGTACACCGACAAGCAGGCGCGCAAGGCCGATCACATCGCCGAGGGCTACGAAAAGCGCGGCGTCTCCGACAAGGAGGCCGAGCGCCGGGCCTGGGCCACGGTCAACAGCGAGGACGGCGGCGGCAAGCAGAGCGGCTCGGGCCGCGGAAGTCCGGAAAACCACGCGCCCGCAGCCAAGGGCGGCCGCAAGTCGCAGGCCTCGCGCACCCACGCCGAGCGTTCCGCAGCCGCGAAGAAAGGGGCGGCGACGCGCAAGCACAATGCAGAACACCACGCCCATCGCTAGCTGTGCTACCCTGCGCCTTGGCGTCCCTCCCAACCACAGGGAGGCGTGTGTGCAGGTGCAAACACAGCTCCGTTATCCGGGGAACCAAACCGCCCGCCGCGGACTCCTTAGTGGGAAGACGGGGCTGTGGGCGCGCCTCTGTGCGCGTCAGCTTAAGTAGAGGGACTTGCCAGCATGAAAATCGCCCAGATTACGCCGCTGTACGAAGCCGTTCCGCCGAAGCTCTACGGTGGAACCGAACGGGTGGTCGCCCAGCTGTGCGAGGGCCTGGTTGACCTGGGCCACGACGTCACGCTGTTCGCCAGCGCCGACGCCGAAACCCGCGCGCATCTGATCCCGGTCCGCGATCAGGCGATCCGGCTGGATAAGGCGCCGCTCAAATCGGATACCGCGGCGCACATGACCATGCTGGCCGAGGTGCGCGACCGCAAAGAGCAGTTCGACATCATCCATTTCCACACCGACATGCTGCACTTCCCGATGTTCGAGGACATGGCGGCGCGGACGGTCACCACCTTGCACGGCCGGCTCGATCTGAAGGACCTGCCGCCGGTCTATCGCCGCTGGTCGAAGTTCCCGCTGGTCTCGATCTCCGACTCCCAGCGCACCCACCTGCCGTTCGCCAACTGGGTTTCGACCGTCTATCACGGCATGGAAGCCGAGCACTCCGCCTGGTTCAGCGCGAGGCCGGAGCAGGGCTACCTCGCCTTCCTCGGCCGCATGTCGCCGGAGAAGGGACCCGCCGAGGCGATCGCGATCGCCAAGCGGCTCGGCATGCCGCTGAAGATGGCCGCCAAGGTCGATCCGGCTGACGCGCAGTATTTCCGCGAAGTGATCCAGCCGCTGCTGAACGATCCGCTGATCGAGTACATCGGCGAGATCGGCGACGCCCAGAAACCCGCCTTCCTTGGGAACGCCGCGGCCCTGCTGTTCCCGATCGCGTGGCCAGAGCCGTTCGGCCTGGTGATGATCGAGGCGATGGCCTGCGGCACGCCCGTGATCGGCTTCGGCTGCGGCTCCGCGCCTGAAGTGATCGACGAGGGGGTGACCGGCTTTATCGTCGAAGACGTTGACGCCGCCGTCGCCGCGGTGCGGGCGATCCACCGGCTTGACCGGCGCGAGGTGCGCCGCCGCTTCGATCGCCGCTTCTCCGCCACGGCCATGGCCCGGGCCTACCTCGACGTCTACGCCGATCGCCTCGCCAAGGCCCCATTCGCGGCCGATCTACTGGACGACGACCTGGACGAGGCGTCCACGAGTCTGACGTCGCTGGCGCAAATCGCCTAGACGACAGGCTGGCGACCGGCCGGACTCAGGTACAACCTCTCCAAGTCGCGCGTCCGCCGGACGCGCCCTGAGCCCGAGGTGTTGATGGACGATGCCGGCCAGTCCCTGACGTCGACCGACGAAGCCACCGTCGTCAGTGGCGTCGAATTGGTGTCGCTGAAGGACGGCCAAGCCTTCCTGGTCACCGACCAGAACGGCGATGTCGGCGGCGGCGCCGAGGGTCTGTTCGACCGCGACACCCGCGTGCTGTCGCGCTTCCTGTTCCTGGTCGGCGGCCGCCACCCCACCCGGCTCTCCTGCAACGTCTCGCGCGACAACGCGGTCTTCACCGTCCACGCCACCAATCGGGCGATCCCGCCGGTGAACGGACGCGGCACGCCGCGCGGCGCGATCCACATCGAGCGCCGGCGCACGCTGCAGGGCGAGCGGCTGTACGAGCGGGTCCGCTGCACCAACTTCGGCCTCGACCAGGTGATGCTGCCGCTGGTGTTCGAGTACGGCGCGGACTTCCGCGACATGTTCGAGGTGCGGGGCATGCGCCGCGCGCGCCGCGGCGCCCAGCTCACGCCGCAGCTGCTCGGCCGCAACGTGCTGTTCGCCTACGAGGGCCTGGACGAGATCGTCCGCATCAGCACCGTGGCCTTCTCCGAGCCGCCGTGGCGGATGGACGAAGGCCGGGCCGAGTTCATGTTCACCCTCTCGCCGGGCGAGCACATCGACCTCTTCGTAGAAGCCGGGGCCGGGCAGGGCGAGCCGCCCTCGCAGGAGCGATTCCGCAAGGCGCTGGCCGACGCGCGCCGCACCATCCGCCGCCGCGAACGCCGCGGCGCCTTGCTGCGCAGCTCAGACGACGCCCACAGCGCCTGGTTCGAGCAGTCGCGGGCGGACCTCGGGCTGCTGGTCTCCGATCTGCCCACCGGCCCCTATCCGTTCGCCGGCATCCCCTGGTTCTCGACCCCGTTCGGCCGCGACGGCCTGCTGACCGCCTGGGAGGTGCTCTGGCTCGACCCGGCGCTCGCGAAGGGCGTGCTCTCCTATCTCGCCTCGCGCCAGGCTACCGAGACTTCGGCGTTCCAGGACAGCCAGCCCGGCAAGATCATGCACGAGACCCGCGGCGGCGAGATGGCCGCGATGAAGGAGATCCCGTTCGGGCTCTACTATGGCGGCGTCGACACCACCCCGCTGTTCGTCGCGCTCGCCGGCGCCTACCTGCGTCGCACCGACGACCTGGCGCTGATCGGCGCCCTCTGGCCGGCGCTGACGCGGGCGATCGAGTGGGTCGAAGGGCAGGGAGACTCCAACGGCGATGGCCTGATCGACTACAAGCGCGGCGCGGACACCGGCCTTGCCAACCAAGGCTGGAAGGACAGCGAGGACTCCGTCTTCCACGCCGACGGCCGCTTCCCCGTAGGCCCGATCGCGTTGGTCGAGGTGCAGGGCTACGTCTTCGCCGCCTACCAGGCGATGGCCGAGATGGCCGGCCGCCTGGGCGAGCCGGGCGCCGAGCGCTGGAGCGCCAGCGCCGAGGCGATGCGTCGGCGGGTCGAGGATAAGTTCTGGATGGAGAAGGATGGCTTCTACGGCATCGCCGTTGACGGCGACGGCGCGCTTTGCACGCCGCACGCCTCGAACGTCGGCCATCTGCTGTTCTCCGGCCTGCCGAGCCACGACCGGGCCGCGCGGGTGACGGAGCGGATGCTCTCCGAGGACTTCGACAGCGGCTGGGGACTGCGCACGCTGGCGGCCGGCAGCAGCCGGTTCAATCCGATGAGCTACCACAACGGCTCGGTCTGGCCGCACGACACCGCCCTCTGCGTCGCCGGCATGGCCCGCTACGGCGAGCGCCGCGGCGTGGCGCGGGTGATGGGCGACCTGTACAAGGCCTCGCGCTCGTTCAACCTGCGCATGCCCGAGCTGCTGTGCGGCTTTGACCGCCACGCCGGCGAGCCTCCGATCGCCTATCCGGTGACCTGCATGCCGCAAGCCTGGGCCGCCGGCTCGGTGTTCCTGATGTTGCAGGCCTGCCTTGGCCTCTCGATCGACGCCGCGAGGCGCGAGGTGAGGGTGGTGCGCCCCACCTTGCCGCACGGCATCGACAGCCTGAGCGTGGAGCGGCTGGACGTGGCCGGCGCCCAGGTGAACCTGGTGTTCCAGCGGCTCGACGGCGCGATGGTCGTCAGTCCTGGGCACGGATCGGACAGATCGATCTCAGTGGTGCTTGAGCGATAGGCGCCTCGGACAAACGTGGCTGTGATCTCGCCGCTGCGGAACTAACCAACACCGGCGTCGCTTGGGTAAGGGGCGACGCACGCCATGGGGTGTGGCGGCGGCGCCGGAGTACCTGTGCATGAGCCGACTAGTCGTAGTTTCGAACCGCGTCGCGACGACCGAAGGCGCGGCGGCGGGCGGATTGGCGGTCGCCCTGGGTTCGGGCCTGAAGGGCGAACCCGCGCTCTGGTTCGGCTGGAGCGGCGAACTGACCGGCGAGCACTCGGGCGAGCTGACCGCGCGCCGGGTCGGCGGCGTCGACGTCGTCACCCTCGACCTCGACGAGGCGGACTACGACGCCTACTACAACGGCTACTCCAACGGCGCGCTCTGGCCGCTGTTCCATTCCCGCACCGACCTGGCCAACTACGATCGCGGCTTCGCCGAGGGCTACGGCCGAGTGAACCGCCGATTCGCCGAGGCGCTCGCGCCGCTGCTGCGGCCAGACGACATAATCTGGGTGCATGACTATCACCTGATCCCGCTTGGCCGGGAGCTGCGCGCGCTGGGCGTGAAGAACGCCATCGGATTCTTCCTGCACATCCCCTGGCCGGCGCGGCAGCTCTTCACCACCTTGCCCCGACATCGCGACCTCGCCTCGGCGATGTTCGCCTACGATCTCGTGGGCATGCAGACGGCCGACTGCGTCGAGGCGTTCGACTCCTATGTGCTGCACGAGGCCGGCGGCGCCAAGGTCGACGGGCGGCTGCGCGCGTTCGGCGCCACGGCGCGTGTCGAAGCGTTTCCGATCGGCCTCGACACGGAAAACTTCCTCGAGCTGAGCCGTTCGCCCACCGCGATGCGCGCCTGCGACCGCATGACCGCGCACGGGATCTTCCGCTCGCTGATCGTCGGCGTCGACCGGCTCGACTATTCCAAGGGTATCCCCGAACGGCTCGAAGGCTTCGAGCAGTACCTGCAGGATCAGCCCGACATGGTCCGCAAGGTGCTTTACCTGCAGGTGGCGCCCTCCTCGCGTGAGCAGGTCGAGGCCTATCAGGCGTTGCGGGCCAATGTTCTGGCGCTTGCCGGCCGCATCAACGCCACCTGGGCCGAGATGGACCACGCGCCAATGATGTTCGTGAACCGCAACTATTCCCGCGCCGAACTCGCCGGCATCTACCGCGCCGCCAAGGTCGGCCTGGTGACACCGCTGCGCGACGGCATGAACCTCGTCGCGAAGGAATACATCGCCGCCCAGAATCCCGGCGACCCGGGCGTGCTGATCCTCTCGCGCTTCGCCGGCGCGGCGCAACAGATGAAGGACGCCCTGATCGTCAATCCCTACAGCCGCGAGGAACTGGCCGACGCGATCGGCGCGGCGCTCGCCATGCCGTTGGCGGAGCGCGTGAGACGCTGGGAAAAGCTGATGGACGGAGTCGTGCGCGACGACGTCACCGCCTGGCGGGAGAACTTCGTGGCCGCCCTGGCGGCGACCCGGCTCGCGCCCGACGCCGAGCGGCCCTACCGGGCGCCGACGCCTTTCGACGCCAATCTCATCGAGGCGCGGGCGATGCCTGAGCCTCGCCTCGGCCGCGATAGCGCAAATCCAGTAGCAGGATGGCGCTCGAGAGCGCGAGGCTGATCAGGTTGGACGCCACCAGCGGCCAACTCTTCAGCATCAGGCCGTAAACGCTCCAGAGCGAGAAGGCCGTCACCGTCAGAACGTACATGCGCGCCGAGACCTCCTCGGAGGTCTTGTCGCGCACCAGCTTGATAAGCTGTGGGACAAAGCTGGTGGTCGAGCAGATCGCCGCCGCTACGCCGAGCGCCTCTACGAGTATTTGCGGTGTCATGCCGATGCCCCCGTTCGTGGCCCAAATAGCACGAACCCCGGCGCGCGGGCCGGGGTTCGATAGACGGTCCGAGGCGGTGAACGCCTCGGACCAGCTGGCTTTGCTGCCCTACGGGCGCTTTTCCAGCTTGTCGGCGATCTTGCCGGCGGCGTTTTGAGCCTTGCCGGCGACTTTCTGGGCGGCGCCCTTGGCTTGCAGGCCAACATTGCCGGTCACCTTACCGGCGGCTTCCTTGGCGGCGCCGGCGACTTCGTTCGCTACGCCGTCCACACGATTCTTGTTCATGGTCAGTCTCCCGATATTGAGTGAAGTGTTCCGCGCGGTCGCGGTTCGGGCCGGCTAGACTCTGCCGATCAGAACCAGGACAACCACAATGACGAGGACAAGGCCGAGACCGCCACTGGGATAATAACCCCAACCGCGACTGTAGCCCCACGTCGGCAACGATCCCAGCAACGCCAGGACAAGTATGATTAGGAGTATTGTGCCAAGCATTGGCTTTCCTTTCCTGACGCATGGCGCTGAGTAAGCGCGGCATTGGTCGAACGCTTGCTTTGCCATGGGGTTCCATTGCCGGAACACGACAGTTAGGTTGGCGAAGATGCTGTACGAACGTGCGCGGGTGCAAGTGCAACGAAAAACGGGCCGGCCTCTCGGCCAGCCCGTCAATCGTGCGTGAAAGGCGACGTCAGTCCGCGCCGGGCGAGATCGAGACCGGGTCGCTGGCCGGAAACGTCTCTTCGAGGCCGTGGTCGAGCTGCCGCTCGGTGTGCGGGTCGCTGGTGTCCCCGCCGCGACCGGTGGCGGGATGGGGATGAATCTTGCTTTCGCCCCGAACCGCGCCTTCGCGAGGCGGTTGCTTGCCGGGCGGTTGTGTGTCGGTGTCTTGCGGCATCACGGCTACTCCTTGTGGCTAAACGGGGGTCTGGGAAACGCCGGCGGCGGGAGTTCGTTCAACCGCCGCCGAAAAGCCCCGCTAGCTCGCGCTCTTCTGCTTTAGCGTCTGGCCGGCGTTTTCCAGCGCGTCGCCGGCGCGGCCGACCACGTTGCGCCCCGCTTGCTGGGCCTGAGTCTTGGCGTTGGCGAGGTTCTGGTCGACTACCTGGCCGCCGTTGGTGAACGAGCCTTGGCTGACGCCCAAATAGACCACGAACGCGCCGGCGCAGAGCGCGAGCACCACGACCGTCGCCAGCACCGGCGAACCCCGGCGGCGCGGATGGCGGCGCGCCCGCTCATCCCGACGCCCGCGGTCGTAGGCATTTCGCATGGCGGCGTCATGCTCGTTGATCAGGCCGCGCTCGTTGATATCGGTGCGACCATCGACACGTCCGCGCTGATAGGCGGCCTCCCGCCGCGCCTGTGCGGCGTCATCGACCGGGGTTCTCTGAAACGTTCTCTGATACGTTCTTTGAAAGAAGTTCATGGCTTGCGCTCCTTGCGCTCTCCCGTCGCCTCCCAAGGGCGTCGCCCGCAAGGAAGCCAATGGATCGTTGGGTGCGAGGCGTTTAGCCCAAGATCAGCGCGCGACAGGTAAAGTCGGTCCTGATCGTGTCGACTAATTCACCGGCACTCACGCTTGTAAATGCCGACGTCGCCGTCAGGTTCCGGAGGACCGCTCCCGAGATCGTCTCAATTATTTGTTGAATGAGGTTGAGCTTTACAGACGTCCGACTCGCGGAACTGAATCTGAGCTGTGCCGTTTTGATGGTTCGTCCGGGGAAACGCCCGCCAATCGGAGAGCTGAAATGGTAGACGCCACCAATGAATTCGCGATCGACCCGCGCACCAACGAGGCCGTCGCGGTCGATCCGCCGCTACAAGAAAGTGAAACGCCCATGATGGGCAATCCGGTCCTGGCCCGCGCGTCAGTGGCGCGGAAGGGTCGCTCCAACATCGCGCTCTATGGCGGTGTGGCCGCGGCCGTGATCATCCTCGGTGGTGGGGCTGCGCTGTTCGCCGCCCAGGCCAACCGTCCCAGCGACCTGACAACCAGCGCGCCGGCAGCGTCCTCCGCGCCGGAACAAACGGCTGCAAACCCGGCACCGGCGCCCATGACTGCCGCCGCGCCCGCAGCGGCGCCCGCGCCTGCCCCAGTCGTGGCTGACGCCGAGCAACCCGTTGCACCGGTTCGCATGGCGCGCTCTGAACCCAGGGCGACCCGCCACGACGAGCACCGCGCTGCCGCGCAAGCCGCTGAAGACAACAGCGCCGACACGGCCGCGACCGTGACGCAAAGCCAGGTCGCTCCACCCGCCGCGGTGGCGACGCCGGCGCCGAGCCAGTCCGCGCCCACAGCTAGCAGCCCGAGCGCACCGCCGGCGGCGCAAGCCCAGCCGCCGATGACCGCCAGCCCGGCGCCCGACACCTCGGCCGCCCCGGTGATCACGCCGCCGGCCTCGGGTCAGTAAACCCCTAGGATCCAACGAAGAGGCCGCCGGCTCAGATCGAGCCGGCGGCCTTTTTTTGCCTGGACCGGAAGCGGCGCCTCGGGACCCGCGTCGGCCCTCGATCTCAGGCGCTAGCTGTTCGGTTGACGCTCGGTGGCCGCCGTTGCGTTCGCGGCGCCCGGGTTGTGCGGACTTGAGGCGGAGAACCACGCCCAAGCGCCGCCGAGCACCACGACTCCAAGCGCCATGCTGATCACCAGCATCCAGCGGACATGCCCCGTTTTCACAGCCTGGCGCGCCTCGACCGCTGTCTTCAACTGGCCGTTCTCGGCCGCGCGGGCCTCGGTGTCGGACTGTTGTTGATTCACGATATTGGATCCTCTCCGTTGGTGCTTCGAGGTCTCCCTCACTTGAACGCAACGCGCCGGCTTCCCCGCCCGTTCCGGCGATGCCTGTTCCGGCGATACCTCTTCCGGCGATGCAATGGCGGTGGCGCAACAATCTGACGGCGGGCGGACAAAAAAAGCCGCCGGCGCGCCGAGGGTGCGGCGGCCGGCGGCTTGGCGATGTCGGGCAAGCCGGCTTTACGACTTCTAGGTCTTCACCCCGCCGTGGGTAACCAGCAGGTCGAGCATATCGCTGGCGTGCTCTTCCTCTTTCGCGAGGATGCCTTCGATCATGACCCGCGTTACCGGGTCGTTTTCACCGAAGAAGCGCGCCAGTTCGGTGTAGTGCTCGACGGCGATCCGCTCGGCCACGAGGTTCTCGCGGATCATCGCCACCAGATTTTCGCTGGTGGAATACTCCGCCGCCGAGCGTGACGTTAGGGTCTGCGGATTGAAGTCAGGCGTGCCGCCGAGCTGGTTGATGCGCTCGGCCACCTGCATGGCGTGTCCTTGTTCCTCGCGGGCGTGCTCGGCGAACTCCGCCTTCACGCCCTCGCTGGACAGGCCCGTCGCGACGATCGAGTGCTGGGTGTAGCGCAGCACGCAGACGATCTCGGTGGCGAGCACGGATTGCAGGATGTCGATGGCCTGCTTGGTGTCGCCGCCGTAGGAGTGGGTGACAGCGCCCTTCTCGATGTGTTTGCGCGCTCGCTCGCGCAGCGTCTTGACGTCGCTCAGAAAGGGCTTGGCGGCCGCGGTCTTGGGGCTGAGGTCGTTCATGTCGAAGCTGCTCCTCTGGTCTCGGTGATGTGACTCGGGCGTCAGCCCGCTTGCTTGAGTGGCTCGGTGGTTTGCGGCGCCGGGTAACGCCATGCTTCGCCTTGGCCGCGCGCGGCGGCGTATTGCTTGGCCGCGAACGACCAGTTCGGCAGGGCGTCGAACCAGGCTTCCAGGAAGCCCTTCCGATTGTTCTGATGGTCGAGATAGTAGGCGTGCTCCCACACGTCGCAGACCAGCAGCGGGATGGCGCCGCCGGCTTCGGAGGGCAGATCGGCGTCATGCGTGGGGACGAGCGAAAGCTTGCCTGCGCTGTCGGACACCAGCCAGGCCCAGCCCGAGCCGAACTGGCCGACGCCGGTCTCGACGAACTTCTGCTTCAGGCCAGCCAGATCGCCGAACGCCGCGCCGATCGCCGCTTCCAGCTCGCCCGACGGCTTGCCGGCGTTGCCGGTCATCGAATTCCAGAAGAAGGCATGGTTCCACGCCTGCGCGGCGTTGTTGAACAGCTTCTTGTTTTCCGATCCCTTGGCTTCGCGGATCACCGCCTCAAGGCTTTGGGGCGACGCGTTCGCGTCCTTCATCATCGTATTGACGGTGTCGACATAGGCCTTGTGGTGCTTGTCGTGGTGGAAATGCATCGTCTCGCCGGAGATCACCGGCTGGAGGGCTTCATACGCGTAGGGAAGTTCGGGAAGGACGAACATTGGGCGAGGCTCCCGTCTCAAGGGTGAAATGCGCTATGGTCGAGTTGGTTCAGGGCGACAGATAGGTCGGGCGATAGCGGGCGCCATTGCCGGCCGCAAAAAGTTCATGTCGCCGTTCCGGCATGGCAACCGCCACGCGGTCGGTCAGGTTCCGGACGAACGGAAGTTTAGCCGTTCGGCGCGCTGACCTTGCTTTCGTCGGCGCCTTCGCCTATTTGGCCGACCATCACACACGCAGGCGTTCGGCGACGCGCGGGGAAAAATCCCGCGCGTTTCCGTTCCGGGCTCTCAGCTGAGGGTTTTGCCTGCGGAGGCGCACCGGAAGAAGGAACATTTGGAATGGCGCTTCCTGAATTCTCCATGCGACAGCTGCTCGAAGCTGGCGCCCACTTCGGCCACCAGACTCACCGCTGGAACCCGAAGATGGAGCGCTACATCTTCGGTTCGCGGTCCAACATTCATATCATCGACCTGTCACAGACGATGCCGCTGCTGCATCAGGCGCTGGTCAAGGTGCGCGAAGTGGCGGCGTCCGGCGGACGCGTGCTGTTCGTCGGCACCAAGCGCCAGGCGTCAGAGCCGGTGGCGACCGGCGCAAAGCGCTGCGCGCAATACTACGTCAATCACCGTTGGTTGGGCGGCACGCTGACCAACTGGCGCACCATCTCGGCGTCGATCGCTCGCTTGCGCGAACTTGAGACCGTGCTCGAAAATCCGGAGGGTTCCGGCCGCCTGAAGAAGGAGCTGCTCAAGCTGACTCGTGAGCGCGACAAGCTCGAGCTGTCGCTGGGCGGTATCAAGGACATGGGCGGCATCCCCGACCTGATGTTCGTGATCGACACCAACAAGGAAGCGATCGCGATTCAGGAAGCGCGCAAGCTGAACATCCCGGTGGTGGCGATCCTCGACACCAACTGCGATCCGCAAGGCATCAGCTTCCCGATCCCGGGCAACGACGATGCGGCGCGCGCGCTGCAGCTCTACTGCGACCTGGTCGCCGATGCGGTGCTGGACGGTCTGACCGAAGGCCAAGCCGGCATGGGCGTCGACATCGGCGCTTCGGAAGCCCCGGTTGAGCCCGCCCTTCGGCGCTCGAACGCCCGCGCCACCTCGGCGCCGGTGCCAGAGCCCGAAGCGGAGCCCGGTCCGGCGGTCGCCGAGAGCGAGTTCGTCGCGGAAGCCGAGCCCGATACCACCGCCGCGGCGGCGGACGAGGCGGAGCCTGCGAGCGAGCCCGCGGTGGAAGGCTGAGCTTTTCCCGTTGCGGGCCCCACTCCTTGCAAACCAAGGGGTGGGGGTCGCGCACTGACACTTTGATCGGAGATACGACCATGGCCGACATCACGGCTTCCATGGTGAAAGATCTGCGCGAGACCACGGGCGCGGGCATGATGGACTGCAAGAGGGCGCTCGAAGAGACCAACGGCGACATACCGGCGGCTGTCGATCTTCTGCGCGTCAAAGGTCTCGCCAAGGCGGCGAAGAAGGCCGATCGCGTCGCGTCGGAAGGGGTGGTCGCGGTGGCGACTGCCCGGACCGGCGCCGGCGCCACGGCGGCGGCGATCGAGCTGAACTCCGAAACCGACTTCGTCGCGCGCAACGAGACCTTTCAGGCTGCCGCCCGCCAGATCGCTCAGGCCGCGGTGGGCGTCGATGGCGACGTCGAAGCGATCCGGCAAGCCAAGGTCGAAGGCGGCCAGACTGCGGCCGAACTTATCGCCGGCCTGGTCGCGACGATCGGCGAAAACATGACGCTGCGTCGCGCCGCGCGCCTGAGCGTGAGTCAGGGCGCGGTCGGCGTCTACGTGCACAATAAGGCGCCGGGCGCGACCGATCTTGGCCGCATCGGCGTGATCGTGGCCGTCGAAGGCGCGGGTGATGCGGCGGTGCTTGAGGAGTTGGCGCGCAACATCGCTCTGCACGCGGCCGGCCATAACCCGCCGCCGCTGTCGCTCAGCGCCGACGAACTCGACCCAGCGACGGTCCAGAAGGAGCGCGAAATCCAGACCGCGACGGCCGCCGAATCCGGCAAGCCGGCCAACGTGGTCGAGAAGATGGTCGAGGGCCGCATTCGCAAGTGGATGGAGGAAGTCGTCCTCCTGAAGCAGGCCTATGTGAAGAACCCTGACCAGACGGTCGAGCAACTGGTCGCCGAAACCGCCAAGGCGGTGGGCTCGCCGATCAAGGTCGTCGGCTTCACCCGTCTCGAGCTTGGCGAAGGCGTGGAAAAGAAAGCTGACGACTTCGCCGCTGAAGTCGCGGCGATGACCGGCGCGAGCTGACGCCGCAAAACCTGGCGCTCCCTCCCCATCGTTGGGAGGGAGCGCTATGGTGTCTTTGCCCCTGACTCGCGACGAGGAAGACACACCGATGGCCGAGCCGCGCTACCGCCGGATCCTGCTGAAGGTCTCCGGCGAGGTGCTGATGGGCGACCAGAAGTTCGGCATCGACCTCAACACCTTGGATCTGGTCGCCGCGGACATCTCCGATGTGGTGAGCCGGGGCATCGAGTTGTGCCTGGTGGTCGGCGGCGGCAACATCTTCCGCGGCCTGAACATGGCCGGCCGGGGCATGGAGCGGGCCAGCGCCGACTACATGGGCATGCTGGCGACGGTGATGAACGCGCTAGCGCTGCAAAGCGCGCTGGAGAAGATCGGCGTCCACACCCGCGTCCAGTCCGCCATCCCGATGGATGCGGTCTGCGAGCCCTACATCCGCCGCCGCGCGCTCAGGCACCTCGAGAAAGGCAGGGTGGTGATCTTCGCCGCCGGCCTTGGCGCGCCCTTCTTCACCACCGACACGCCGGCCGCCCTCCGCGCCGCCGAAATGGGCTGCGACGCTCTGTTCAAAGGCACCAGCGTCGACGGCGTCTACACCGCCGACCCGAAGAAGGCGCCCGGCGCCCAGCGCTACGATCGGCTGAGCTACCTTGAGGTCTTGGCCCAGGATCTGCGCGTGATGGACGCTTCCGCCATCGCCCTGATGCGCGACAACGCCATCCCGATCGTGGTGTTCTCCATCCGCGAACGGGGCAATCTGATGCGGGTCTTGCATGGCGAGGGCGTCTTCACCACCATCTCGGCGGACCGCCCGACTTAAGCATTCACGATGAGGAGGCGTCATGGCCGAGGCCGAGAAGCCCAATGTGGCGAAATACCGTGATCGAATGGACAAGGCCGTCGGGGCGCTGAAGGAAGAGTTTGGCTCCCTGCGCACAGGCCGGGCCAGCGTCAGCCTGCTCGACCAGGTGACGGTCGACGCCTACGGCTCGAAGATGCCGATCAATCAGGTCGGGGCGGTCAGTGTGCCCGAGCCGCGCTCGATCACCGTCAGCGTCTGGGACAAGGCGTTGGTCGTCTCGGTCGAGAAGGCGATCCGCAACGCCGGGCTGGGGCTTAATCCGGTGGTCGAGGGGCAAAACCTGCGCGTGCCGATTCCGCCGCTTACCGAGGAGCGGCGCAGGGATATGGCCAAGCTGGCGGGAAAATACGCCGAGCAGCAGAAGATCGCCGTCCGCAACGTGCGCCGAGACGCCAACGACGACCTGAAAAAGGCCGAGAAGGATGGCGCGATCAACCAGGACGAACAAAAGCGGATGGAAGCCGAGGTCCAGAAGATCACCGATGAGGCCGTGCGTCGCGTGGACGAGGCCTTGAAAACGAAAGAGCATGAGATCATGCAGGTATGAGCGCGCGCGCCGCGATGCGCGCCGCCCTGGGAGAAGCACGCGCCATGTCCCGTTCCGACGGCCCTAGCGAGCGCGTGCTGCGGCCGGTGGATCAAAGCGCCGGCGCGCCGCTGCATGTGGCGATCATCATGGACGGCAACGGCCGCTGGGCCAAACAGCGGGGGCTGCCGCGGGCGCTCGGTCATCGCGCCGGCGTCGCGGCGCTGCGGCGCACGGTCGAAGGCGCCGAGGCGCTGGGAGTCGAGCGGCTGACGGTGTTCGGCTTCTCTACCGAAAACTGGAGCCGGCCAGACGCCGAGGTCTCCGAAATCCTGGGCCTGATGAAGGCCTATTTCGCCAGCGACCTGGCCCGGCTGGAGCGCACCGGCGTTCGGGTCCGGATCGTCGGCCGCAGAGAAGGCCTGGCGCCGGACATCCTGGCCATCGTCGAGGAAGCCGAGTCCCGCACGGCGGCCAACGCGCGCTTCCACCTGCAGGTCGCGTTCAACTACGGCGGCCGCGCCGACATCGCCGACGCCGCACGCAAGTTCGCCAAGCTGGTGGAAGAGGGGAGGGCCTCGCCGGACGACCTCGACGAGCAACTGTTCGAGCGTCAGCTGTCCACGTCGCCGGCCGCGGCCCCGGATCTGGTTATCCGCACCGGCTATGAGCGGCGCCTGTCGAACTTCCTGCTCTGGGAGTGCGCCTACGCCGAGTTGATCTTCCAAGACGTCTACTGGCCCGACTACGGACCCGAACATCTGCGCGACGCGATCCTGGAATTCCAGTCGCGCGAACGCCGATTCGGCCGAGTGGCGGTGGATGACGTCCTGGCGGCCGGCTAGCGCCGGCGAAAGGGCCGCCCGGGTGGGGCATGGCGCGCGCTAGGCGCTTCGATTGGAATAATCTCGCGTTGCGCATCGTCTCGGGCGCCATCCTGGCGCCCGCGGCGCTGGCGATCGCCTGGTACGGCGGCGGCCCGCTGCTGGTGCTGATCGCGGTGGCGGTGTCGCTGCTCTCGACCGAGTGGGCGATGATGGCCGCCCGCGCCGCTGTCGCCCGGGTCGCGGTGACCATGACCGCCGCCGTGCTGGGCGTGGTCTTCCTCACCTATGCCGGTCAGCTTTGGGCCGCCGGGGCGATGATCGTGTTCGGCGCCTTCGCGGCGGCCGCGGCGTCCAGGGGCGTGACCGAGCGTCGCGCCGACGCGGCTTACGGCGTGCTCTATGTAGCACCGGCTTGTATGGCCATCATCTGGCTGCGCTACGGCACGCCCGCTTTGCATGGCCCTCCCTGGCAGGGCAACGGTTGGACCGTGATGCTGCTGGCGACCACCTGGGCGGCGGACATCTGTGCCTTCGCAGTCGGCAATGCCTTGAAAGGGCCAAAGCTTTGGCCTCGCTACTCGCCCAACAAGACGTGGTCGGGATTCTTCGGAGGTTTGTTAGGCGCGGCGGCGGCGTCGGTCGGTGTGGCGGCGCTGCTGATGCATCTATCTCTCGCCGGCGCCGGATTGATCGGGCTTACCGGCGGGCTTGCCACTATGATGGGCGATCTTTGGGAATCGATGTTGAAGCGCAGGTTTGGTGTTAAGGATTCCGGCGACCTCATACCCGGCCACGGGGGCCTGCTTGATCGGGTGGATGGGCTGATGTTCGCAACCCTGGTGTTCGCCGCCGCGCGGCTGATCGTCCATTTCGGATGGGCGCACTGATGGCGGGGCGCACGGTATCGATTCTCGGCTCGACCGGCTCGGTCGGCGAATCCACCCTCGATCTGCTCGAGAAGGCGGACGTCGAGGTCGAGGTGATCGCCCTCACCGGCGGGCGCAATGTCGCGCGCCTCGCCGAGCAGGCCAAGCGCTGGAAGCCGCGCCAGGTGGTGATCGAGGACGAGAGCCTGCTGCCTGAGCTGCGGGAACGGCTCAACGGTTCCAATATCGGCGCGTCGGCCGGCGCCGCGGCGATCTCGGAAGCTGCGGCGATGGGCGCCGACTGGGTGATGTCGGCGATCGTCGGCTCGGCCGGCCTTGCGCCAACGCTGGCCGCCGCCCGCACCGGCTCGATCATCGCGCTGGCCAACAAGGAAAGTCTGATCTGCGCCGGCCCGGCCCTGCTGGCGACCGCGAAAGCCGCCGGCGGCGGCGTGATCCCGGTCGACTCCGAACACTCCGCCATCTTCCAGGTGTTGCAGCCGGCCTGCCGCGACCGGGTGTCGCGCTTGATTCTCACCGCGTCCGGCGGCCCGTTCCGGGGTTGGAGCCTCGACCAGATGCGGGTCGCGACGGTAGAGCAGGCCGTCGCCCACCCGAAGTGGAGCATGGGCCGCAAGATTTCGGTCGATTCGGCCCAGATGATGAACAAGGGCCTGGAGATGATCGAGGCCTCCTACCTGTTCGACATGCCGGCGGGCCAGATCGACGTGCTGATTCACCCACAGTCGATCGTCCACAGCCTGGTCGAGTACGCCGACGGCTCGACCCTGGCCCAGCTTGGCGAGCCGGACATGCGGACGCCGATCGCCTGCGCCTGGTCCTGGCCGGATCGTCTGGCGTGGCCGGCGCCCCGGCTCGATCTGGCGGCGGTCGGACAACTGACCTTCGAGGCGCCGGACGAAATCCGCTTCCCGGCCCTGGCCATGGCGCGCGAGGCGTTGCAGGCCGGCGGGGGCGCCCCCGCGGCGATGAACGCGGCCAACGAGGTCGGGGTCGCCGCCTTCCTTGACCGGAAGATCGGCTTTCTCGATATTGCCGCGCTAGTTTCCGAAACGCTCGATGAGCTGTCAGGAGGCGGCGACCTGACACCGAATAGCAACGCCGATCCGCTCGAATGGGCGATGACGATCGATCAAGGCGCTCGCCGCGCGGCCGCCCAAGTCCTGTCTCGTTTTGAAGGCAGAGGCTGAAAGGCTCAAGAAGGAACGCCCTGACAATGCTGGCCTTTCTCGCGAACGCGGCGCTGGTTGTCGTTCCGTTCCTGGTGGTCCTCACCTTCATCGTGACGATCCACGAACTCGGCCACTTCCTGGTGGCCCGGGCGTGCGGCATCGCGGTCGACCGGTTCTCGATCGGCTTTGGCCGCACCATCGTAGCGGTCAGGGACCGGTGGGGCGTTGAATGGCGCCTGGCGTGGCTGCCGCTCGGTGGCTACGTGCGCTTCGCGGGCGACGAGAACGCCGCCAGCGTTCCGGACGAGGATGACCTGGAGAGCCTGCGGGCGCGCATCGTCGCGCGGGAAGGCGCTGGCGCCGAGAAGCGCTACTTCGCCTTCAAGCCGCTCTGGCAGCGCGCGCTGGTCGTCGTCGCCGGTCCCGCGGCCAACTTCCTGCTCTCGATCGCCCTTTTCGCCGTGCTGTTCATGGCTGTGGGCGAACAGGTCACGCAGGGCCCGATCTCGCAGGTCCAGCCGGGCAGCGCGGCGGCGCGGGCGGGTTTCCGCGCTGGCGATCAGGTGATCGCGGCCGATGGTCACAAGCTGCGCGGCTTCGAGGATCTGAAGTCTTACGTCGTTTACCGCGACGGCGTGCCGATCGACTTTAGCGTGTTGCGGGCCGGCAGTCTCATTCACTTGACGGCGACGCCCACTCGCCAGCAGCTCGACAACGGCTTCGGGGGTGTGGAGCCCGGTGGACTTCTCGGGGTGTCGCCACCGCAAAAATTGCCCACTGTCGTGCGGTACGACCCGATCACCGCGGTCGGCCTCGGGGTGCGGCGCACCTGGGCCACGGCGGAGACGACGGGCTACTACGTCGGCCGTATGCTGACCGGCGGTGTAAGCCCCAAGGGGCTGCACGGTCCGATCGGCACCGCGGCTCTCTCCGGCCAACTGGTCAACGCGGCGATTAGCGCCGCGCCGGGGGATCCGCCGACTCAATTTCAGAACGTGCTGATCAACCTGGCCAACTTCTGCGCCCTGATCTCGGTCTCGCTTGGGATGGTGAACCTGTTGCCGATCCCGATCCTGGACGGGGGCCATCTGCTGTTCTACGCCTGGGAAGGGGTGGTGCGGCGGCCACTCTCGGCGGGTATTCAGGCGGCCGGCTACCGCGTCGGCCTTGCTTTGGTCGTCTGTTTGATGTTGTTCGCCAACGTGAACGATCTGCACCTCCAGAAGGTGTTCCACTACTTCGGCGCCCTTTTTTCCTAAATGCATGAGTCACCGGCGAGTGATGACTGAACCGATGACCAAATCTCGCGCGCGCTATGCGGCGTTGTTTTGTGGTGTGGCCCTGATTGTCGGCTTGGCGGCGACAGCTGCGCCACAGCGGGCGATCGCCCAGGCTCAGCAGAGCGGCATCGTCGGGCGCATCGTTGTCCAGGGCAACGAGCGGATCGAGCAGGACACCATCCTGTCCTACCTGCCGATCCAGGTCGGCGACACCGTGGACCAGGCCAAGCTCGACCTGGCGCTGAAGACGCTGACGCGAACGGAGTTGTTCTCCGACGTCCGCATCCAGTTGCAAGGCGATACCCTGCTGGTCCAGGTGGTCGAGAATCCAATCATCAACCAGGTGCTGTTCGAGGGTAATTCCAGCATCAAGGAAGACAAGCTGAAGGACGAAGTGACGGTGCGCCCCCGCGGCATCTTCACCAAATCCAAGGTGCAGGAAGACGTCGGCCGCATCATCGAGCTGTACCGCCGATCGGGCCGTATCTCGGCGACGGTGACGCCGAAGATCGTCAACCTGCCGCAGCGGCGCGTCGACCTGATCTTCGAGATCAGCGAGGGGCCCAAGAGCGGCATCCTCGGCATCAACTTCCAGGGCAACCAGCAGTTCTCGGCCAGCGACCTGCGCGACGTGATCGTCACGCGCGAAAGCCACTGGTACAAGTTCTTCGAGTCCAACGACAATTACGACCCCGACCGGATCGAATACGATCGCGAACAGCTGCGGAAGTTCTATCGCAACAAGGGCTATTACGACTTCCGCGTCGTCTCTTCGATCGCCGAACTGTCGCCGGACAAGAACAGCTTCGGCGTCACCTACACGATCGACGAGGGCCAGAAGTACAAGTTCGGCAAGCTCACCGTGCAGACAGAGCTGAAGAAGCTGAACCCGGACATCTTGCGCGCCCTGCTGCCGATCCGGTCAGGCCAGCCCTACGCCGACGAGAAGATCGAGCAGGCCACCGACGCCCTGACCTTCGCCGCCGGATCGGCCGGTTTCGCCTTCGTCGACGTGCGCCCGCAGTACCATGCCAATCAGGCCACCCACACGGTCGACGTCAACTTCGACGTCAAGGAAGGCCCGCGGGTCTACATCGATCGCATCGACATCGTCGGCAACACCCAGACGCTCGACTATGTGATCCGGCGCGAACTGAGCCTGTCGGAGGGCGACGCCTACAACCGCGTGCTGGTCGACCAGTCGAAGAACAAGATCAAGGCGCTCGGCTTCTTCAAGGACGTAGACATCACGACCCAGCCCGGCTCCGAGCCGGACCGCACCAACTTGCTGGTCAAGGTGACCGAACAGCCGACCGGCGAACTGTCCGCCAGCGCCGGTTATTCGTCGGTCGACCAGTTGGTCCTCGACCTCGGGTTCAACCAGTCCAACTTCCGCGGTCGCGGCCAGGACTTGCGGGCCCGAGTCGAGATCGGCTCGATCAGCCAGGACATCGACCTGTCGTTCACCGAGCCGCGCTTCCTCGGCCGCAACATGGGCGCCGGCTTCGACCTTTACGCCACCCGTTATGACTTCACCCAATACGCCTCCTACGAGAGCGCCTCTGCCGGCGGCAGCGTGCACATCGCCTTCCCGCTGACGGTCAGTTCGACGATGAGTCTGCGCTACACGCTGCGCGAAGACGACACCATCGTCGACGCCAACCTGTGCATACCCGGCGCGGAGCAGGTGTCGGTGGTGCTTTGCGACGAGCGCGGCTCCTACATCACCTCGGCCCTTGGCTACAGCGTGAGGATCGACAAGCGAAACGATCCGCAACTGCCGACCGCCGGCTACTACATCGATCTCAGCCAGGACGTCGCCGGCTTCGGCGGCACCGTCCACTACGTCCGCACCGAAGGGGACGGCGGCTGGTATCATGGCTTCAACAAGGATTTCATCCTCAGCCTCACCGCGACTGGCGGCTATATCAACGGCTGGGACGGGGATTCCATCCGCATCGGCGACCGCTTCTACCGCGGTGGCGACAGCTTCGTCGGCTTCCAGCTGGCCGGCATCGGTCCGCGCGATACGCGCTATCAGGACGCCCTCGGCGGCAAGCTCTACTTGATCGGCGAGATCCAGGAAACGATTCCGAACGGCCTGCCGGCGCAGTATGGCATTAAGACCGCGCTGATCTCCGACATCGGCACGCTGGGTCTGTTGGACCGTTCGGAGAAGTTCGATCCTCTCACCAATGCGCCGCTGACCACGGTGAGAGACGACCTAGGCCTGCGCGCCGCGGTCGGTGTCAGTGTTTTCTGGAAGTCGCCGCTCGGGCCGCTTCGCTTCGACATCGCGGAGCCTGTGGTCAAAGAGCCCTACGACATCACCCAGATCTTCCGTTTCTCAACCAACACAAGGTTCTAAGAACTCCATCCCATGAACGTCCGAAACCTGCTTCTGGTCGGCCTCGCCGCCGGCACTCTCATCCCCATCGGCTCCGTCGCGGCGGCCGCCCCAGGCGCCGGCCCCCCGCCATCGGCCGCGCCGATCCGTCAGGGCGCGCCGATCGCCGGCTACTGCGTGTTTTCGATCAACGAAGTGATCGGCGGCTCCAAGGTCGGTCAGTCCGTGGTCGCCCGGCTGAAAGTGCTCGGCGCCCAGGTCACCGCCGAACTGCAGCCGGAGGCCGACAGCATCCGCACCGACGAGCGCGCACTGGAAAGCACCCAGGCTAGCACCGACGCTGCAACGCTTCAGGCCAAGCGCGCCAACCTGGAGCTGCGTGTCGCCAATTTCGAGAAGCGCGAGCAATTGCGCCAGCAAGAGATGCAGGCGACCCAGCAGAAGCAGTTTGGCGTCATCCTGAGGGAACTCGATCCGATCATGAAGGATCTCTACCAGCAACGCAGCTGTTCCCTCCTGATTGACGGCGACCAAGGTGGCGTCCGTCTGGTCAACCCCGCAATGGATCTCTCGCCCCAGGCCGTCACCGGCCTCGACGCACGGATCCAGACGTTGACCTTCGACCGCGAGCACCTTGACACCCAACCGGGCGCGGGTGCGGCGGCGGCGCGCTGACACAAGCGAGATGAGGCCGAGCCGTTGAACAAGCCCGACCCGAGGTTCTTCGAAAGCCTCGGACCGGTGACGCTCGGCGCCTTGGCGGAGCTGTCGGGCTCGGCTTGCGAGTCATCGATGGCCGATCGTTCGATCGACACGGCTGCGGTGCTGGCCAGCGCCGGCGGCGATGCGGTGAGTTTCCTCAGCGATCGCCGCCTCGCCGACGCCGCCCGCGCGACAGCCGCGGCCGGCTGCTTCGTCGCCGAGAAGGACGCCGCGCTTCTGCCGGCGGGCTGCGCGCCGCTGATAACCTCTGCGCCTCAGGCGGCTTGGGCATTCGCGGCGCAGCGCCTGCACCAGCCGCGTCGGCTCGACCCCAGCGCTCCGTTCGTGCATCCGCAGGCGGTGCTTGAGGAAGGCGTCACGATTGGACATGGCGCGGTGATCGGCGCGGGTGCTCAGATTGGGGCCGGGACCGAAATCGGGCCGCACGCCGTGATCGGCCCGGGCGTCACGATCGGCCGTCGCTGTCAGATCGGCGCGCACGCCGCGATCGGCTTCGCCCTGATCGGCGACGGCGTTCGTATCTCCACCAGCGTGGTGATCGGCGAGGCTGGTTTCGGCTTGGCGGTCGGACCGAAGGGCTTGATCGACGTTCCGCAGCTCGGACGCGTCATCATCCAGGACAATGTCTCGATCGGCGCACACACCTGCATCGACCGCGGCGCCTACGACGACACGGTCGTCGGCGAGAACACCAAGATCGACAACCTTGTGCAAATCGCCCACAACGTCGTGGTCGGACGAAATTGCGCGATCGCCGGTCACTGTGGCCTCTCCGGCAGCGCTGTGGTTGGGGACGGGGTCCAGATGGGTGGACGCGTCGGACTTGCCGACCATGTCGTCATCGGGTCCGGGGCGCGGCTGGCGGCGGCGGCGGGGGTCATGCATGACGTGCCCGCCGGCGAAAGCTGGTGTGGCGTGCCCGCCCGACCGGTCAGGCAATTCTTCCGCGAGGTCGCCTGGCTCACCAAAGCCGCGGCGCGCAAGGAAAGGGGAGGGGAGGCATGAGGAAGGCGCCCGCCGAGGTTCTCTCCGCGACCGACATCGGCATCGAAGAGGTGATGCGCCGCATCCCTCACCGCCCGCCATTCCTGTTGATCGACCGGGCCGAGGACTATTGCGAGAACCAGTCGATCGTCGGCATCAAGATGGTGACGATCAACGAGCCGTTCTTCGTCGGTCACTTCCCCGGCCGTCCGGTGATGCCGGGCGTGCTGATCATCGAGGCCATCGCCCAAACTGGCGGCGTGCTGATGAGCAAATCGATGGATGTCGACGTCGAGAACAAGGGCATCATGTTCATCTCGGTCGACAACTGCCGCTTCCGTTATCCCGTCCGTCCTGGCGACGTGCTGCGGATGCCGGTCGAGGTGGTGCGCGCGCGGGGCGACGTATTCAAATTCCGGGGGCAGGGAATGGTCGGCGACAAGGTCGCCGCCGAGTGCGAGTTCGCCGCCATGCTGGTTGAGACGTAAGACGATGAAGATCCATGCGACGGCGCTGGTCGCGCCGGGCGCCGAGCTCGCCGACGATGTCGAGATCGGCCCCTATTGCACTATTGGCGACAAGGTGAGGCTGGCGGCCGGCGTGCGGCTGCACTCGCATGTAGTAGTCGAGGGCGAGACCGCGATCGGCGCAGGTTGCGAGATCTTCCCGTTCTCGGTACTGGGCGCGCCGCCGCAGCACGCCATCTACAAGCCTGCAGACCCAGTGCGGCTGATGATCGGCGCGCGCAACCTGATCCGCGAGCACGTGACCATGAACGGCGGCTCCAGCGTCGGCCGCGGCGTCACCCGCATCGGCGACGATTGCACGTTCTACATGGGCGCCCACGTCGGCCACGATTGCATCGTCGGCAACCACGTCACCCTGACCAATAACGCGACGCTCGGTGGCCACGTGGTGCTGAACGACTATGTGATCATGGGCGGACTGTCGGCGATCCAGCAGCGGTCGCGCGTCGGCCGCTATGCCTTCATCGGTGGCGGGGCGGCGGTGAACTCTGACGTGATCCCCTACGGCATCGTCTGGGGCAACCACGCCCGGCTTGAAGGACTCAACCTGATCGGCCTCAGGCGAAACGGCTTCTCGCGTCAGCAGATCAACACCCTGCGCGCCGGCTTCCGCGCCTTGTTCACGCGGGACGTCGGGACGTTCCGGAGCCGGGTGGACGCGCTGGCCGACGAGTTCGGCGATTCGCCCGAAGTGCTGGAAATCATCGACTTCATCCGCACCGAGCCGCTGCGGCCGCTGGTGCTTCCAGGCCGAGACGCCGCGGGGAACTGAGGTTGGGCGGATGAGCAAGCTCGGCCTGATCGCGGGCGGCGGCGGATTGCCCCTCGCGCTCGCCGATCATTGCCAGCAGGCGGGCCGGCCCTATTTCGTGATCCGCCTGCGCGGCTTCGCCGACCCCGCCTTGGAACAGCATCCCGGCGCAACGGCGGGCATCGCCGAGATCGGCCGCATCATCAAGCTGGCGCGCGACGCTGAGTGCGAAGCGCTCTGCTTCGCCGGCCTGGTGCGCCGGCCCGATTTCGCCGCCCTCAAACCCGACATGCGCGGCCTGGCCTGGCTGCCCGGCGCGATCATGGCGGCGCGCAACGGCGATGAAGCGCTGCTGCGTTTCCTGATGGGCGAGTTCGAGAAAGAGGGCTTCGTCATCGAGGGCGCGCATGACGTGATGGGTGACTTGGCCCTGCCGGCGGGCGCGCTCGGACAGATCGCTCCGCGCGACAACCACGCCGCCGACATCGTCAAGGCGCTGACCATCGCCCGCGCGATCGGCGCGCTCGACATCGGCCAGGCGGCCATCGTCTGCGACGGCCTCGTGCTCGCGGTCGAAGCCCAAGAGGGCACCGACGCGCTGCTCCGGCGCGTGGCGGAGCTGCCGGCGGAGCTGCGCGGCGCGCCTGGCCGGCGCAAGGGCGTGCTGGCCAAGGTGGCCAAGCCGATCCAGGAGGAGCGGGTCGATCTGCCGACCATCGGCGTCGCCACCATCGAAGGCGCGGACCTCGCCGGCCTCGCCGGCGTGGTCGGGGTTTCGGGCAAGATGCTGGTGGTGGATCGCGCCGCCGTCGTGGCGGCCGCGGACGCCGCAGGACTGTTCGTCGCGGGCGTGACGGACCTGCCGGCGTGAGCCGGCCGCTGCGGGTGATGCTGGTCGCCGTCGAAGCCTCCGCCGACACGCTGGGCGCCGGCCTGGCGCGCGCCCTGCGGGCCCGGCTGGGCAAGCAAGTCGAGTTCGTCGGCGTCGGGGGCGCCAAGATGGCGGCCGAAGGCATCCAGAGCCCCTACGACATCGCCGACCTATCCCTGGTCGGCCTGTTCGAGATCGCCGGCGCCGTGCCGCTGGCGCTGCGGCGGCTGGAGGAGACGGTGCGGCTGGCTGAGCGCGAGACGCCCGATATCGCGGTGTTGATCGACTCGTGGGAGTTCATGTGGCGTGTCGCCCGGCGGCTGCGGCTGCGCACGCCGCGGGTCAGCCTGATCAAGTACGTCGCGCCGCAGGTCTGGGCGACCCGGCCCGGCCGCGCCCGGGTCGTCGCGCGCCTCTTCGACCGGCTGATGACGCTGTTCGACTTCGAGACCCGTCATTTCGAGCGAGAAGGCATCTCGGCGATAGGCGTCGGCAATCCAGCGCTGCTCGGGGATTTGCCGTCAACCGACCCGGCGCGGCTGCGCGCCATGGTCGAAGCCCGGCCCGACGATCCTATCCTTCTCGTACTACCCGGTAGCCGGCCCAGCGAGATCAAACGCGTGCTGCCCGCGTTCGAGGACGCTGCTATGCGCCTCGCCGACGCACGGCCCAATCTGCGCATCGTCGTCCCGGCCGCCGACACCGTGACCGAGCTGGTCAAGGCGCGTATCGCCGGCTGGCGCCGGCGCGCCTATGTGGTCGAGGGCGAGCGCGACAAACTGGGGGCCATGCGCGCCGCGACCGTGGCCTTGGCCTGCAGCGGCACGGTCACCACCGAACTGGCGGTCGCCGGTTGCCCGATGGTGGTCGGCTACCGAGGCCATCCGGCCACGGCGCTCGTGGCGCGCGCGATCATCCGAACACGGTATTTCACCCTGTTCAACATTGCTGCCGATGCCGAGATAGCGCCGGAGTTCTTGCAGGAGCGATGCAACGGCCCGGATCTCGCCACTGCTGTCGGCGCCTTGCTCGACAATCCGCAACGGCGCGAGGCGCAGGTCAAGGCGCAGACGGCGGCGCTGGCGAAGCTGGGCTTGAGCGACGCCGATCCCTTCGCGGCGGCCGCCGATGTCGTCGTCGACCTGGCGCGCGAGCGAGGATTTTTGAGTTAGCCGCTCGACGCCGACGCGTTGATCGTATCGATCGCCACGTTGCAAAGGCCATCGGCGCCGCGATTGTTCCCCCAGAACACCACCTGCTTGATGCCCATCGCCTTCAGCGTGAAGCGGTGCGCCGGTACGTCGCGACGGCTGCGGATCGCCAGTTCGCCGACCGATCCCAGCGGATGGCCGATGTAGTCGAACGCGGTCGCGGTCCAAACCGGATGTGCGACCCCGCCGTGTTCCGCGCGGAGCAGCGAGCGGTTGAAGGAAATGGAAGCCTGCGGTCGGTCCCAGACCATCGAGTATTGGCATTGGTCGGCGCCGCGTTGCCTGAACGCTCCGTTGGCCAGCCCGGTCGCCTGGCCGTCGCCGGCGTCGTCAGCGTCGAACATCGCCAGCGACTGCTCGGGCCACAACGTCAGGGTGACGCCGTCCGCGCGCAGCAGATTGTAGAGCGGTGCGCCCCGCACCCCGAACGGCCGAACCGTCTGCGCCGAGGCGCCGCCGGCGATGAGGGCCACGACAGCCGCGGACGCAAAGATCGAACGCCAAGTCATGCGCTTGCTCCAAACCCGACGCCGATCAGAAAGGTGTGTGGCGTCGTCGACGAGGTCAATGCAGGACGGCGACATCATCGACATTTGACCAACGAATGGGCGGCGATGCCCGCGGCGCGCCCGGGGCGCCTCAGGTCCGGTGGATCGGATCGATCCAGGGCACGGACTGCGGCTTCTCCGCCGGCTCGATGTCGAGGTTCACCACCACCGCTTCGTTGTCGCTGCGCACCAGCACGCATTCCAGCGTTTCGTCGTCCGAGGCGTTGATCTCCTGGTGCGGCACGAACGGCGGCACATAGATGAAGTCGCCGGGTCCAGCTTCGGCGACGAACTGCAGTTCGTCGCCCCAGCGCATGCGCGCCTTGCCGCGGATCACGTAGATCACGCTCTCAAGTGGTCCATGATGATGCGCGCCGGTCTTGGCCCCGGCGTGGATGTGCACGGTCCCGGCCCAGATCTTCTGAGCGCCGACGCGGGCGAAGTTGATCGCGGCCGCGCGGTTCATGCCCGGCGTCTGCGCGGTGTTGGCGTCAAGCGAGTCGGCCGGGATCACCCGGACGCCGGAGTGTTTCCAGCCATCGTCTGGTGTCGCCATCTGTTCATCGTCACTCATTGCGTGCTCCTGGCGATATCACGGATGACTCAGGCGGCTTTCGGCCAACGGCGGCGGCGCAGCAAGCTCAGACGGGCGAACAAGCGGCGGCGCTGGGGCGTTGGCAGGGGCGCGAGGTTGCGGCGGAAGTCCGCGGCGCAGGCGCGCCAGGAGAATTGCTCAGCATAGGCGCGGGCCGCACTGCGATCCAGCGTCAACGCGTCCAGGCAGGCGGCGTGCAGGTCGCCGCCGACCGCGGCGACCGAGCGATCCAGGTTTTTCGGTCCCGGCGCGTTGAAGCCGGCGACGGGCGTTCCGGCCGCCAGCGCTTCGATCATCACCCCGCCCCAGGTCTCGGTTAGGCTCGGAAACACGAACACGTCGGCGTCGGCGTAGCACCGGGCCAGATCCTCGCCGGTCTTGAATCCGGTGAACAGCACCTCGGGATGGCGCGCCTGCAGCATCTCGCGATCAGGCCCGTCGCCGACGATCACCTTGCTGCCCGGCAGATCGGCCGAGAGGAACGCCTCCAGGTTCTTCTCCACGGCCACGCGCCCGACGTTGACGAAGACCGGCCGCGGCAGTCCGGCGAACACACCGCCGTCCGCGCCGCGGAGCCTCGGATGGAAAAGGTCGGTGTCGACCGCGCGCAGCCAGTGAGCCAGATTCTGAAACCCGCGCCGCTCCAGACGCTCGCGCATCGAGTCCAGCGACACCATCACCCGGCCGCTGCGGTTGTGGAATGTGCGCACAAACCCATAGCCCGCCGCCAGCGGCACGAACGGGAAGCGCGCGGTCACATATTCCGGCCACTGGGTGTGGTAGCAGCTGGAGAACGGGAAGCCGTGCTTCAGACAGATGGCGCGCGCTTCCCAGCCAAGCGGCCCTTCAGTGGCGAGGTGCACCGCGTCCGGCGCAAAGCGCATGAACCGCGCCTCGATGTCTTCGCGCGCGCCGATCGCCAGCCGGATCTCACTGTAGGTGACCAGCGGTATGGTCCGATAGCCGTCCGCCGGCGAGACCACTTCCACCTCGCAGCCGATCGCCTTCAGCTCCTCGACCAGGCGCTCAAGCGTCCGCACCACGCCGTTCACCTGCGGCGTCCACGCGTCGGTTACCAGCAGGATGCGCTGGGCGAGAGGAGGCGCGACCGCGTCGGACATGCCCGAACGTCTCACGTCAGGCGCGGGGTCCGCAACAAGGCTTGACGGTGCGCCACGCACCCAGTATCAAACTTCTTAGTTATATAACCGGATAGTTTATCGATGCCCGACACTCTCTCGGACACGCTCTCGGCCCTGGCCGACCCCACCCGCCGCGCGATCCTGGCCCGCCTCGCGCTGGGAGAGGCGACGGTGGGGGAGCTGGCGCGGCCCTTCGCCATGTCGGGACCGGCGGTGACCAAGCACCTGAACGTGCTGGAGAAAGCCGGCCTGATCCGCCGGGGCCGCGACGCCCAGCGCCGCCCGTGCCGTCTGGAAGCCACGCGCCTGAGGGAGGCCGCCGAATATCTCGTCGGCTTCCGCCAGTTCTGGGAAGGCAGTCTCGACCGCCTGGAAGACTACCTGCAAGAGCTTCAGAAGAAGGAATAGCCCGATGTCCCTCGCCCCGACCGATGTCGCCGAGCCCGAAGCGGCCCGTTCCATCGTCATCGAGCGCCTGATCGCCGCGCCGCGCGAACTGGTTTTCCGCGCCTTCACCACCGCCGAGCATCTCGCGCACTGGTGGGGCCCGAGCGGCTTTTCGATCACTACCCACACGTTCGACTTTCGCCCTGGCGGTGTCTGGCGCTTCGCTATGCACGGACCGGACGGGCGCGACTACCAGAACCAGGTGGTCTTCGATGTGATCGACCCGCCCGCCCGGATCGTCTCCCACCACGTCGGTGGCGACGATGTCGAGCCGGCGTCGCATGAAACGCGCATCACACTGGAGGCCGAAGGCGACATGACCCGGCTGACCTGGCGCCTGGTCTTCGCCAGCATCGCCGAGCGCGACCGCATCTCCCGCGAATACGGCGCCGTCGAAGGCGGCCAGCAGACCGTCAGCCGTCTGGCCGACTACGTCACCCTGAGAACCTGATCGCCATGACCCTCACCCTCTACTACCACCCGCTCTCGTCGTATTCCTGGAAGGCGCTGATCGCACTCTATGAGAACGCCACGCCGTTCGACCCGGTGATCGTCGATCAGGACACCCACGCCGCCTTCATCGAGGTGTGGCCGATGGCCAAATTCCCCGTGCTGGTCGACCATGACCGCGGCGAGATCGTGCCGGAATCGAGCATCATCATCGACTATCTCGATTTCCGTCATCCCGGCGCCGTCCGCTTCACGCCGGCGGAACCTGAAGGCGCCTGGCGCACCCCCCTGTGGGATCGTTTCTTCGACCTGCATGTCCAGTCAGCCGTGCAGAAGATCGTTGGCGACCGGATCCGGCCGCAACAGCACAAGGATCCGTTCGGCGTCGAAGACGCCCGCGCGAAGTTATCCGCGGCCTACGGGGTCCTCGAAACCGAGGCGGCGAAACGGGACTGGTTTTCGGACGGCGTATTTGGTCTGGCCGACTGCGCGGCGGCGCCCGCGTTGTACTACGCCGACAAGGTGCAGCCGTTCGGTGACGCCCAGCCAGCGACACGCGCTTACCTCGACCGGCTGAGGGCGCGGCCATCGTTCGCCAGGGTGCTCGGAGAGGCCGAACCCTACTTCAAACTCTTCCCCACCGATTGAACCCGCGACCGCTCGTCTCGCGGCGTTGCACAAATCGGCCGCAGCCTCTACATTAGCCGGTTCCACCTCCGTGAGAGACTTGAATGGCGCGCGTCACCGTCGAAGACTGCATTGACAAGGTTCCCAACCGCTTCGGCCTCGTGCTGCTGGCGGCGCATAGGGCGCGGGCGATTTCGGCCGGCGGCCAGATCCTGGTCGATCGCGACAACGACAAGAATCCCGTCGTGGCGCTGCGCGAAGTGGCGGACGACGTGGTCGACGCCGATGAACTGAAGGAAGCCCTGATCGGCACGCTGCAGCGCGTCGACGAGCACTCCGAGGCCGAGGAAGAAGCCGAAACCCTGGCGCTGCTGGCCGATCCGTCGCACATGCAAATGAGCGAGCAGGAACTGGTCCGCGCGCTTCAGAGCGACCGCGACGGCGGTCAGGAGGAGCGGTACTGAGCCCGGAAGGCGCAGAACCGCTACTCTTTCAGACGACCCCCGAGGCCGTCCGGCTTTCGGACGGCCCGCAACCTGCCATCACCGAGGCCGGCCCGCTTCCGGACGGCCATTTACCTGTGACCATCGCCAAACCCGCGGGCCAGGGCCCGCGCAAGTTTCTGCGTCAGTACGAGCTGATCGAGCGGGTCAAGGCCTACGACCCGACCGCGGACGAGGCGCTGCTGAACCGCGCCTACGTCTATGCGGTGCGCATGCACGGCTCGCAGACCCGGGCCTCTGGCGACCCCTATTTCGCCCACCCGATCGAGGTCGCCGGCATCCTCACCGACTACAGGATGGATACGGCGACCATCGTCACCGCCCTGCTGCACGACGTCATCGAAGACACCGACGTCACCCGCGAGGAGATCGCGCGGGTGTTCGGCGACGAGATCGCCGAGCTGGTGGAGGGCGTCACCAAGCTGTCCCGCCTGGCGCTCACCGCCGAGTACAAGCGCCAGGCCGAGAACCTGCGGAAATTCATTCTCGCCATCTCGAAAGATGTCCGTGTGCTGTTAGTCAAGCTGGCCGACCGGCTGCACAACATGCGCACCCTGCACTTCATCAAGAGCGCGGCCAAGCGCGAGCGGATCGCCCGCGAGACGCTGGAGATCTACGCCCCGCTGGCCCGCTCGATCGGCTGTCACCGCATCTGCATCGAGCTGGAGGAGCTGGCGTTCTCCCACCTAAATCCGGTGGCCCGCGACGCCATCGTGCGCCGGCTCGATGGTCTGCGGGCCGGGCAGGGCGAGGCGGTGGCGATGGTCAGCCGCGAGGTCGCCGCGCAATTAGAGGTGGCCGGCGTGTCGGCGCGGGTGTTCGGCCGTGAGAAGCATCCCTATTCGATCTGGCGCAAGCTGCAGCGCAAATCGATCGGCTTCTCGCAGCTATCGGACATCTTCGCCTTCCGCGTGATCGTGCCGTCCGAAGCCGACTGCTACCGCGCCCTTGGCGTCATTCACCACACCTGGCCGTGCGTGCCCGAGCGGTTCAAGGACTTCATCTCGACGCCCAAGCGCAACAACTACCGCTCGATCCACACCACCGTGGTCGGGCCGCGCGGTATGCGTATCGAGACCCAGATCCGCACCGAGGCGATGGACCTCGTCGCCGAAGAAGGCGTGGCCGCGCACTGGCGCTACAAGGATCAGAGCTACGGCTTCGACCCAGAGGCAGCCGAAGCCGCCGGCGGTCGCGACCCGCTCGCCAACCTGCGCCAGCTGGTCCAGGTGCTCGAACACGGCGGCGACTCGGAAGAGCTGATCGAGCACGCCAAGCTGGAGATGTTTCTCGATCAGGTGTTCGTGTTCACGCCCAAGGGCCGGCTGGTCAGCCTGCCACGCGGCGCCATGCCGCTCGATTTCGCCTACGCCGTCCACACCGACGTCGGCGACACCTGCGTCGGCGTGAAGATCAACGGCGAGCTGCGTCCGCTGCGCACCGAATTGACCAACGGCGACGTGGTCGAGGTGGTGCGGGGACCGAAGCCCCAGGCGCCGGTCGACTGGCGCTCGCTCGCCATCACCGGCCGGGCGCGGTCGGCGATCCGCCGCCACATCCGCCTGGCCGAGAAGGAGGAACTCGCCCGCCTCGGCCGCGCATCGCTCGAACGGACGCTGGAGCGCGCCGGCAAGGCCAAGGCCGAGATTTCCTGGCGCCCGGCCCTTGAGCGGTTCGCGGTCGCCTCCGAGGCCGAACTCTTCGACTCGGTCGGCCGCGGGCGCGTCACGCCGGCCCAGGTGCTGGAGGCGCTGTTCCCGGGGCTCAAGGAAACCGAACGTGCGGCCGCCACCGCCCGCCGCCGGATCGAGGATGGCCCGACCGCCCGCTACTATGTCCGCGGCGCAGGATTGGCCCCGACCCAGATTTTGCGCTTCGGTCCTTGCTGCAAGCCGGTGCCGGGCGATCGTATCGTCGGCATCGCCACCGACGCCAAGAGCTTGATGGTCCACGCCATCGACTGCCCTGAACTGGCTAAGTATGAGGATCGCGAGGAGCTCTGGCGGGACCTGCAATGGACCCCCGAGGCCGAGCGCGACACCTTCTCGCAGACCCGGCTGCACGCCACCATCCTCGATGCGCCCGGCGTGCTGGGGCAGGCCTGCGCCATCATCGGCGAGGCAGGCGGCAACATCGTCGGCCTGTCGATGCATCACCGGCACTCGTCCTTCTTCGACGCCGACATCGACATCGAAGTGAAGGACGCCCGCCACCTCACCCACATCGCCGCCGCGCTGCGCGCTTGCCCGTCAGTGGAGACCGTGGAGCGGGCGAGGGGGTAGCTGCGCTGTTGCGGTGACGCCTCATGTCGGCGTTCCCGCGCTATTCGGTCGGACCATCGGCTGGACCGCTTGGTCCGACCGGAGCATAGCCAGCCCTCAATTATAAAATCGGGGGAAACCATGCTGTTTCGGCTCTTTGCCGCGTGCGCGGCCGTGCTTTTCGGCGCCACGCCGGCCTTCTGTGCGCCGGCTGGGCCGGCTACCGTGATCGTGCTTTCGATCGATGGCTTCCGCGCCGACTATTTCGACCGTGGCCTGACGCCCACCCTCGCGGCGCTGGCCGCCGACGGCGTGCACGCAACGGCGATGCGGCCGGCCTTCCCATCGGTGACGACGCCCAATCACTACACGCTGATGACCGGCCTCTATCCCGATCATCACGGAGTGGTGGACAACATGATGCGCGATCCGGCCTTGCCGGGCGCTTGGTTCGGCGGCCCGGACCGGACCGTCTATGACGATCCGCGCTGGTGGAACGAGGCGACCCCGCTGTGGGTCACCGCGCGCCGGGCGGGCCTGAAGACCGCTACCTCGTTCTGGCCGGGCGACGAGGTGCTCGTACAAGGCGTTGCGCCCGACTACCGCGAGCCGGACAGCCGCAAGACCACGACCGACCAGCAGGTGGATCACGTGCTGGCCTGGCTCGACCTGCCAGCGGGCGAACGGCCGTCGCTGGTGCGCATCCACTTCGACATGGTCGATCTGGCCGGCCACCTCTACGGCCCGGACACGCCGCAGGAGAACGCCGCGATCACGGCGGCCGACGCCGGGGTGAAGCGCCTGATCGACGGGCTGAAGGCCAGGGGCCTTTACGACAAGGTCGATCTGATCGTGGTCTCAGATCACGGCATGGCCGCCATCGCGCCGGAGCGGACCGTGTTGCTCGACGATCTGATCGATCTGAGCCACGTGCAGATCGCCACCTACGGCGCCGAAGCCGGCGTCGATCCGTTGCCGGGCCACGCGGCCGAGATCGAGAAGATCCTGCTCGCGCCGCACGACCACATGACCTGCTGGCGGCGCAGGGAGATCCCGGCTCACCTTCACTACGGGAGCAATCCGCGCGTGCCGGCGATCTTCTGTCTGGGCCAGGTCGGCTGGTCGGTGATCGATCGCGCCGACGCCGCGCGCTACCCGAAGCTAGCCGGCAACCACGGTTATGACCCGGCCGACCCCACCATGTGGGCCTTCTTCGCCGCGCACGGCCCGGCGTTCAGGACCGGCGTCGTCTTGCCGGCGTTCGACAGCGTCGACGTCTACCCGATGCTGGCCCACCTGCTTGGCGTCCGCCCCGAGCGCAATGACGGCCATCTGGCCGATCTCGCCGCGGCGATGCGGTAGTCCACAGGGCAGAAAAATCGGCAGGGGCGTCGGCGCGGCCGGGACTGCGCGCTGAAGACGACGCACCAGAGCCGCTACGCCTGGGACAGGACGCCGCGCACGACGCCCCTGCCGTAAAACGCCTCCCAGGGAGGGGGAGGCGGGTCGCCGGCGGAGGGAGGGCCGCCGGCTAGACCTCATCCGCACCGTCGCTCCAGGAAGCGCGGCGTGGGAAAGGTGCGGATCGTGGGGCCGTGGTTGGCCGCGACCGGTGGGGCGGCCAGGCTCACCGGTACTTCTTCCACCGTGACCGTCTTGAACGGGCTGACCACGAGGCGGGCGTTCTCGCCGGGGCGGAGGTCACGCGTAACCGAGTAGTCGCCGAAATCCTCTGTGAGCTTCACCACCTGGCCGCTGCCGAGCACGTTCTCTACGAAGATCAGGGTGGTCATGTCGGTGCGTTCTCGACTTCAGGCGGCGTCCGCCCGGCGGGGCGGCTTTGGCGACGGCGGGACCAGGCGCAGGCGACCGCCCCGGGCTGGCTCGCCGTCGAGCTGACGGCGGACGGAATAGACGTGGGCGGCGATCCGGACGTACGGGATCAGGCCGGCGGGATGGAACAAGCCGCGGCCAGGGCCCCGCGCGAGTACCCCGCGCAGGGTCGGATGGCGGATCACCGCGAGCGCCCGATCGAAGACAGATTGTCGCAGCGGTTGGGCGTGTAGAAACAGAGCCGGCTGGAGCACGCGTTCGGCGATCTCGCCGGGGCAGTTTCGAATCTTTTGCTCGCTTAACGAGATATCTGACGGTCGCGCAACTTCGCGGGGATTTGGCTCATGGCCCGCCGGACGCCCCGCCGCGCAGCAGCAGATCATCAGGTGAGGCAGGCGCCCGAAGCCTCTGAGCGAGGCCTCCCAAAGCCGCATTTCCGCTTGGCTGGCGAGATCGACTTGCGCCGTTTCGACGGGCGTCCGAAACAGACCGAGATCGCGATCGAGACGCGACAGCTTGGCGGCGTCCTTGTCTGCGGCGACCACGCTGCCGCCTTCGCCAACAATCAGGCGCACGACATCCCGCGCGACCGCTGCGTCGACGCCAGTCACCAGCACTTGCAGTTTTTCGAACGCTTGAGGGGACATCACAACCGACCGGGACGACGGGGAAATAGCTGTCTTGGCGCTAAGCGATGTCTCGCCAGCGCAGTTCCACGCCACGCGCCTCGATCGCAGGCGTCTCGGCAAACCGACTGACGATGCGCTCGATTTCCTTTGGTTTCATTGGTGTTTCCCGGCGACGCGTCGCCATCGGCGCATGACCGGCGCAGTAGGACGGGTGGCCGGTGCGCAGGCGTCCGCAGAAGCCGAAGCCGTCTTTGTCCGGCTCACCGATCGGCCAACGGCAGGCATGGGCAGTCAAGCTGTAGATCGTCGCCGTCGGAGCCACTTCGAAAGCCACGTGAGCTGTGGTCAGGGTGGGTTCGCGTGGGCCGCGTGGGGCTGGTACGCGGCGGGCGCCGCCAGCGGTCGCCCGGATGCGGTTGGCGGGGCGGTCGCCCATCGGACGCGTCGGCGCTTCGCGACCGGCGATACCGAGGCGATGGACCTTGCCGATCACCGCGCTTCGCGAGACGCCGCCCAGTTGTCGCGCTACCTGGCTGGCCGACAGGCCCTCGCGCCACATCTTGGCGAGGGCCTCAATACGTTCATCGTTCCAATCCATCGTGCAACCCCCGCTTGTGACCCGGTTTCGTCAGGACCCGGCGTGCCGGTGTTCCCGGGCGTCTGCGGACCATCTGTATGTTTTAACCGTACTGACGGGCACATGAACGTGCGATGCAACATGCTGACGCAGTGGTTAAGAGAGATGGTTAATCAAATATGAAAACAATAATCGTTAAGTATAAGCGGGCCAGAAGCTGCGTCGGAACCGCGCACCTAACCCACCTCCACCAGCAAGGTTAACCATATTCCAGGTTGGTACGAGCCTCATTGCGCCGGATAGGTTGAAAT